>Ga0123357_10011295_pt1 | contig 11437 bp, 12 predicted proteins | sample TergutEmb28metaG_FD_89873 | JGI IMG/M metagenome (GOLD analysis project Ga0123357, IMG submission 89873) | Embiratermes neotenicus P4 segment gut microbial communities from Petit-Saut dam, French Guiana - Emb289 P4 | ecosystem: Host-associated > Arthropoda: Insects > Digestive system > Gut ...
ACCTGCCCCTATCCTGAGCCAGCTCAATCCAGTCCATACCCCCACATCCCACTTCCTGAAGATCCATCTTAATATTATCCTCCCATCTACACCTGGGTCTCCCCAGTGGTCTCTGTCCCTTAGGTTTCCCCACCAAAACTCTGTACATGCCTCTCCCATCCCCCATACGCGCTACATGCTCTGCCTATCTCATTCTTCTCGATTTGATCACTCGCACAATACTGGGTGAGGAGTACAGACCATTAAGCTCCTCATTATGTAGTTTCCTCCACTCCCCTGTTAACCCATCCCTCTTAGGCCCAAATATTCTCCTCAACATCCTATTCTCAAACACCCTTGGCCTACGTTCCTCCCTCATTGTCAGCGACCAAGTTTCACACCCATATAAAACAACAGGCAAAATTATGGTTCTGTATATCTTAATGTTTAAATTTTTGGATAGCAAACTGGAAGACAAAAGATTCCGCACTGAATGACAGCAAGCATTCCCTGACTTCAATCTGCTTTGACTTTCTTCCTGAATAGAATTTTCATTTGTTAAAGCTGTTCCCAAATATTTGAACTCTTCCACCGTTTCAAAAGGAACTTTTATCAATTTTCATATGGTGACTTTGTCCTGCATTCTGATCTTGAGACATTACCATGTACTTAGTTTTATCTGCATTTACTTCTAGTCCAATCTCCATACTAGCCACTATCAATGCTTCTGCATTTTTCTTTACAGTCTGTATGCTTCCTCCCAATATATTAACATCATCGGCATAAACCAGAAGCTGGTGTGTACCATTTAATTTTAAGCCATCCTGGTTTGCCTGAACCCTCTTAATGGCGTACTCTAAAGCAAAGTTGAAAAGCAATGGCGATAGAGTACATCCTTGTTTCAAACCATTCGTAATAGGAAACGTGTTGGACAAATTCTTGCCGACCCGGACTCTACTATACGTTTCAGTCAGACACATTTTTATTAGCCTTACCAGTTTCATACAGATACCATACTCAGTGAGAATATTATATAAGACCTCCCTCCTAGCTGAATCATAAGCTTTCTTGAAGTCTGTAAAGATCTGATCCACTGCTTCATAGTATTTCCATTTTTCTCAAGTATTTAACGAATGCAGAATATATGATCATTAGCTGACTTGTTGCATCGAAATCCACACTGATGATCCCCAATAATATCCTCTGCTTATGGAGTTAACCTTGACAGCAGGATGTGGATAAAATTTTGTACATAGTTGGCAAAAGTGATATGCCTGTATAATTACTACAGTCTGTTTTATCGCCGTCTTATAGATAGGTACTATAGACAGGTACTATGATTGACTCCTTCCACTCCTCAAGCAATCCCTTCTTATTCCAAATAGAAATAATAAGTTTATGAATATCACAACAAATTGTCTTATCCCCTGCCTTAATCAATTCTGCTGGTATTTGATCAGTACCTGGTGATTTGTGACTTTTTAGCTTTTCAGTAGCCAACTCAACCTCACAGGCACGTGTCCCACTATTGGTTGTGCAATGTTTATTTCTGTTGGCCCAACCTCATTAACCCCATGTATATTCAGTAGCTGAAGAAACAATTCCTCCACCTAACCAAAATACTGTGGGAGTCTGCAACAAAATCACCTTTGACATTCTACACTATATTAGTTCTAGGCTGGTGACCCTTCTTAAAAGTCATTGATGCCCCTATACAAGTCCATAATATTTTTTATCTTCTATTAGTTTCAAGTTCCTCAATTTTAGCTCTCAGATATGCCTTCTTTTTGTTCCTGAAATGTCTGCTATCATCACATCTTATATTGTTCAGATTATCTACAGTGCTTTGGCTTGGATCCTGTATCCACTGCATTTTAGCCCGCTTCCTTTGATCTAAAAAACCTAAACGTTCTTCATCAAAACATGGTTTATGCTGCTTCAATTTGTGCAGACCTAGACTGTCTTTAGCTGAGGTTTTGATATTCTCTTTAATGTTCTCCCAGGCCCTATTTACATCCTTGCCATCTCTTAAGTTCTCCAAAGCTGCAGATCTGTTTGTCCTAACCTCCAGCTCATTTAGCTTCCTCAGATTAAATCTTTCCCCATCAAACCTCTGTGCTGCTTGCTTGTTTACTTACTGCCAGTCTTTCCCTAACTTTTGCAACCACCAGGTAGTGATCAGTATCAAAATCAGCTCCCCCGAAACTTCATACATCACATATGCTCGAATGCCATCTCCTATCTATCAGTATGTGATCAGTCTGGTTGTGAGTCTTCCATTCAGGAGAAGTCCAGGTGTAGTTATGAATGTTTCGGTGTGGGAACATTGTGCACTTAACAACCAAATTTTTTGATGTGGCGAAGTTTACTATTCTAACACCATTATCATTACTATCCTTATGTAGACTCTCATTCCCAGTTGTCAGTTTGAAAATATTCTCTCTCCCCACTTTTGCATTAAAATCTCCCAATAGAATTTTCATATGGTACTTAGAAAAATGGGGGGACTGCAGTGGCACAGTGGTTAAGGTGCTGTGGTACAAATCGGAAGGTCACTGGTTTGATCCCAGCTGGTGTCATTGGAATATTTCATTGACATAAAATCGTTCCGATCGCACTATGGCTCTGGGGTCGACTCAGCCTGTAACATAAATGAGTACCAGGAGCATTTCCTGGGGGTAAAGGCCCCAGGTGCATAAGGCTTACAACCTTACCACCTTCATGTGCCATTGTCATAAAATCTGGGAACCTTAACCTGGAACCCTCTGGGCCACTCCAGGCCTGTAATGGGATTGCTTTACCTTTTACTTAGGAAAATGATAAAAAACCTGCTCTAATTCCTTGTAAAAGCTGTCTTTTGAATCATCACTTTTCTCCTCACTTGTTTCATGCCAATTCAGAACAATGATATTACACCATTGACCACTCAGAACTATATATGACATCCAGTCTCTAACACACTGTACTCTCATAACTGCTGATACTATGCTGTGGTGTACAAAGAATCCTGTTCCCAATTGATGATTTTCGTTTCCTTTTCCATAGAAAAAATTATAATCCCCCGCTCTTACTGTGCCCCCTCTATCCCACCTAACCTCCTGCACACCCACTAAATCTAATTTGTACGTAGCTAATTACCTGGCTGCTGCCGTAAATGAACCTGCCCTATACAGGCGAATACCACATCTCATGTCCCTCTTTCATTGTTTAGGTCATACCAAAGTATCAGTCCAGGTCCAAGGCTTTGTGAATATTTTGTAACAAAATACGTTTTAAGGCTGCTTAGTCAATATATTTGCAGCCACCCTCCATATTGAAGGCCGTTCTTCCATCTGCAACGTGAGAGCACGCCATGCCATGGTGACAGGGACCCACTTATCATATGGGGATCTTCAGTATTATTACTCTAAAATAGGACATTAATATTTGACAGTTTGAGAGAATTTTGACTAATGGGAGTTTGGGATTGCATGTTCTTTTTGTAATAAAGTGGTTCTGTTTCTTACAGAGAAGTGAGATTAGCTTGGCCACACAGCAAGCTTGTGGCCTCCTGCATTCTAGTGGACATGAACGTCCAAACTCCATTGCTGCAATGATTAATGCCAGGGAGGTATGATTTAGCATTAAAAAAAATCCTGCAGATAGAAACAGATGTTACTTGACAGTTTAAATTGTGACCAGAAACAGCCAACAAATTAACCCCTTAACTGTATCTCTTCTTACAGCAGTACTTTCTTTCTCATTGTTTTAATTCCCTTGCCTGTGGAATAGAAATTCAGAATGTGCTAGATATATTCAAAGATTTTTCAGCCACTGTGTGTTCAAAGCAGGCAGAAACTGTTTAAAGAGCACCAGTTCATCTGCTAGAGGAGGGCTGGCCATCTTCAAACCTTAGGAGGGTCACATAATATATTAATGACTCACCTGAGGGCCACACATGTGTATACATATATTGAATAAAGGTTGGATTGAATTAACTAGAAGGCCATTTTAAGGTGTGGCATCCCATTTGTTTTTCTAAAATAAATAGTAAAAGAATATAATCTGTCAGCACACAGCTTTAGTGTAGCAATTGTAGATTGAGCAATCTATAATTGCTGCATTAAAGTTGTGTGCTGACAGATTATAATCTTTTACTATGTAGAAGGCCATTATATACAAACAAAAAGTTACACTAAAAGAGTGCTACAAGCTAGAAGGTTACAGGTTCAGTTCCTGTTGGTGTCATTGGAATTTTTCATTGGCATAATCCTTCTGGCTCCACTGTGGCCATGGGGTCACTTCAGGCTCTAACAGAAACGAGTGCCAGGAATGTTTCTATGGGGGTAAAGGCGGTCAGTGTGTAGAGCTGACAGCCTTGCCACCTTCATGTGCCGATTGTCGTGTTATCTGGAAGCCTCAACTTCCATGAACCCCGAAGCCCTGTCCAGGCCTGTACAAGGATTTCTTTACTTTTAAGTTATTTTTGTAAGTATGGTTGAATGACAAGGTTGTACTAATTGCAGTAAAATGTAAAGAATGATTGGTTTACTGTGTGGTGTCTTAAAAGTGATGGGATACAGTCTCCAAACATTTTCTCTGCCAATACAGTTGCCATATTATGTTATCAAGACCCTTTAAATCACGTCAGTTAAATTGTATTACCGTAAATACTCAGGTGACCGAGGGCCACAAATACTTTACTTGAAGGACTCATGTAGGCCCCTCTGTCCAAGAGTGTGAGAGCTAACAGAGTTCTTCCAGATGAATTACTATGGCAGAAGCAGACAGAAAATGAAGCATATATCAGAATGAAACATAATGTCAAAAGCAATATGTCTTTTTGGTCTGCTGTAATTTTATGTTAAATGCAGTTGAGGCGTTAAGAATTGGTAGTCATAGAATCCAGCCCACTATGCTTGTTGTTCCTCCTGCCCACCCAAACAAAAAATCCCTTAAAAGAAGGAAAATTAGGAACAGATCTTGTGATGTGTATGACATACTAGGGCTAGAGTTTTTATGCAACTGTATTGCGGAGAAGTTACCTTTTGAGAATTTGTATGCAAGGCCGGTTCTTTAAGAGGGCCATACTGTCCTGCTGCATGTGGATGAGGAGAGATAAATGGGCCTCTCAGTATGTGCATTTTCAATTAGTGCTGGAAATTTTATATTAATGTGTTGTATGTAGTTTTTAAAATGTTAAATTGGTTTCCTTTCTGTTATGATAACAGTGGAGGATAAATAGCCATTGTATATATCCAGGAACAGCAGTGTCATTTCATATTCTGTCATGGGATGTGACATAAATGTTTTAATTTCGTGTCATTAATTCATCTTTGTTTATATTTCAAATTAAAAAATGTGGCATAAAGACATGGAACAGTACAGTGTGATAGTTTATCACATGTTTGTTTGGATCTGAATGCTTTAAACTTTCTCTGACATATTTTCATAACCCATACTTTATACTTTGTATAATGGTCTAAAATTTGGACACCCTTAATTTAGTGTCACTGGCTTCAGATTATGGTTATAAAAGTCAAAGGCCAGAAAACTGAAGTTTTAAAGTTTAAGTTTGAGTTCTGTTTCCCTTGAATGGAAAATATTATATAGATTTAAATTTGTACAATTATTGTTGTACATATGAGTTTATCTCTCAAAATATATCATCCTAAAATCCCATGGTTTAATTGTATAATTGAACTATTGTTAAGTGACCACTTTTCTATTTATTTTCTTAGTTTTGTAGAATCAGTCTGAATTTTATTAGTTGTATGCTTTTGAACAAATCACCAGTATATGTTCCCCTCACCAGTTTTATACACTGAAACCAAGACTGTAACGTCTTATAAATTTTGTGTAGTGTAAGTACTTGTTTTGCTCTGATGCATTACTCAAAATGACAGTGGGCAGATGTACACCTGACTGAAAGAAGGGGACCGGGGCTGGAGTCTATGGGCAATCTGTGGGAAGAAGGCTTAGTTTTGCTCTAGGAAGATATGCCACAGTCTTTCAGACTGAGATATATACTATCTTGGTGTATGTTTATGAAATTCAATTTCAGAGTAGACCAGAGAAGTATGTGAGTATCTGCTCTGATAGTCAGGCAGCTTTGAACGCTCTTCAGGCCGTCAGAACAGTGTCTCCATTGGTCCAACAGTGCCAAAAGGCATTGAATGATATATCTACCCGGTATGCGGTGGGGTTGTATTGGGTCCCTATACATGCTGGGGTATGAGGTAATGAGATTGCCAATGAGCTTGCAAGGGACGACTGTGTTCTAAAGTATGTGGGACCTGAGCTGGTCTTAGGAGTCTCTAGGCAGGATATACAAAGAAGGATTAGACATTGGTTGGTTAACCAGCATTGGATATGGTGGTGAGGTCTTGGTGACACCCAAAGACAGGCTCAAGATTTAATTTTGGGATCCTGTCTGGGTGCCAAGGCTAGGTTTCTGTCCTGTAACAGGACACAGTCCAGGGCTGTTACTGGCCCTCTCACTAGCTATAATACCCTGAGGAGACTTCTTCACCTAATGGGGCTGTCAGACAGTCCACTGTGTAGGAGATGTGGAGTAGAGGATGAAACCTCGGCCCACATTCTTTGTGAATGTAAAGCTTTTGTTTCACTCAGACATGTGTATCTGGGCTCCTACTTGGAACCAGAGGACATTAAGAGTATAAGTCTGGGGGCAGTCTGGAACTTTAGTGAAGCAACAGGGCTTCCATAAATTAGTATGGGGCACAATGGGGCCATTAATTAAGGCCTAGGTGCAACAGGACCGTAAGGTCTCGAGCCCAATTGCAAATCAATCAATCAGTCAACCTGACTGAGAAAGTGGGTGTGTCAGCTTGAAAGCTCATTTCATAGTGATTTAAGTATCTTATGTCAGTAGTATGTTCTGTTGTTTTACATTTTCCTCTTGTCTGGATAAACTAATGCTGGTGTGAATTAATTTTTTTTCAAGGTTAGAACTTAAAAACAGTGTAATGTCCTAGTAGACATCAACATTCATTTGTGTTTCCTCTTAAATTCATGTATTCGCGTTATTTCTGTCAACTGTTTGTGCTTCTCCGTCATATTTTGCAAGAATATTTATGCCACTCTTTTGCAGTGTGTGATAGTTGAAAAATATGTCTGTGAAAAAAAATTCTAATACACATATAACGTGAAAATATTTCTTGTAGGGAATGTTTCATATTATTCTCTCCATCCAGTGTGAATGATTACACTGTCTTAGTGTCAATAAATGTGTATTTGTTGGTAATTAGAGATTGTACCAAGGTTAAGGATTTTATCCATGTTGTATTATGCCACTTACCACAGTTATTTATAAGTCACATGCTGTTATGATGGATTGAAATGCTTAAACATGAGTTCTATATGCATATTTCAGTTCATTTCATATGCTGACTGCATGGTATTCCACTGCAAGAATAGACACAATGCGAACTTTGCTTTGGGGGATATCTGTGCTTGTATTTCTAATAGGAGATCAGCATTTCTTGTATGGCTGTCATGTGTTTGCATTCATTATTTAGTCATTTTGAATGAATAAAGTGTGCTGTTTCTAATATTTTTCATGAAGTATGAAAGTTACTATTCTGTAAATTTGTGGGGACTAGAGAAAGGACTGTGCTTCACATTTCAGAGAGGGATGTTTGGCCGAAGTTCCTTTACCAGAGGAGACTGCTGTAAAATCACCAACAATTACATCCCTAACAAGATGAAGACTGTGGCTAAATATCACAGTAAAGCTTTTTGTGGGACATATTCGAAAGATGGGAACTACTTTCTCAGCGCTTGTCAAGGTGAATGGAGTCATTTTGTAAAACACTTATATTCAGTAACCAACAGTGGTCATAGAAGTGTTGCAGTATGTTGCATAGTTTTTTCACAAACTCATATGTTTATTGTACTTTGTGAACAGTTGTTGGAGAATGACTTCCTTCAGAGCTGTTATATTCTGTATTTATTGAGCCACTGGTAAACTGTTTCATACTGTCAGCAAACTATTCACCTCTTGCTCCAGCCAGCCTGTAACTTGTGCATTGTAGCCATACACAGTCCTCCTCACTTAACCCCCTCAAACTGTATTTATGACCCCTGGAGACATTGGGTAGCTCGGGATCTCGGGAACGCCACTTCCCTTACAAAAATTATGAGTGCCTGAGGGGCATCTTTTAAGGTACTTCAGAATTTTCCTAGAAGACTGAGGAGGTTCATCAGAACCGTCACAATATCCACTTAACTGGGGTGCATATCTGATACCTCTTAAATAGTAGGAGGAGGAGGAGGAGGGGGGGGGGGGGAGGAGGAGGAGGAGGAGGAGGAGGTTGACACAAATATTGTATGATGAAGGGGAAGAGAAAAATGAAATATTTTACTGAGACTGTCACTTAAGATTATATAGTGTTAATGGCAGGTAAATGAAATATGGGTATGGAGCATAGATGGAATCATGCTAGCCGGGGAAGAATCAATGTACCTGGAGAAGAGTGTGTTGCAGTGCCATTTTGTCCACCAGAAGTACCACGTGCATTGGCCTCCGATTGAACCTCTGTGGTGAGAGGCCGCAACTAACCACCAAAGATGTGGCATGGCCACATGTATGAATAAAAAAATTTGAACTCTTTTTATCTCTGTGTCTGACCATGTCCTTATAATGCAGGTCCCTGATGGCTTCACATTTGTATTGTAGTTGTAATGCAACCAAAATTAACTCTTTTTTAACATATTTGATGCTGTTTTTCCTGCAGATCGCAATTTGAGAGTGTATCACACTGCTGAAGGAAAATTTCAACTTCTGAAGACAATACAGGCACGTGATGTGGGCTGGAGTATCCTGGACACAGCATTTAGTCCAGATGGAAATTACGTTGTTTACTCAAGCTGGTCAGAATGTCGTAAGTTTTTGTACTTCTTCAGTGATGAATAGGATATGCCATTTGTATTGTGGAGTAGAAAGGTTAGTTGGGAAGTGGTTTGACCTTTGTAGGTGGGTGCAGTGGTAATACACTAAATTAGTACGTGTTTTAGGTGACCACCTTCAGCTCATAGAGATGCTGGACACCTAAAGAATGAATTATTAAACACTGTTCACAGTTCGTGTGTAGAAATTGCTGATACTGTGTGGCTGATGATTTTTTAAGTTTGTCCTTTGTTTATGGATTATCTGCCAACCAGCAGGCTGTCTGCTATTTTGAGTATTTATGTGACAGTTGTAATCTCATCTATAATGTAAGTTGGCAGTGGATTGACTTCACCACTATGTACTTTTTCACAAAAGTAGTTGCAGAAAGGTATTGTTGCAACAAAGATTGGGGTTTTTACACAACTCTTAAGCCTGTATGTTTTCAAATAAGGTTGTTTTGTAGTTATGTTATGTTGTTTACTCTGATACACCAGCTTCCTTTTGTAAGTGTACTGAAGATTTTTTACAGACATGCTTTTGAACTCACTAAATGTCTTCTCATATTCCTTCTGCAAAAACACATAGTCATGATTCTAGCTTTTTCTTTAACAAGGAACCTCTTGTTCAAAATTTTTTCCATGGTTGATGCAGTGTTGATCTGGAAAAAATTGAAATCGCAAGGAATCTGGCTTATAAATTTGCAATGACACTCTGTAGAGTTTCTTCCTTACATAGGTTTCCACAATTAAAAACCCCTCTTTATTACACTGTTCTGTGTATCATGAGCAACATCAGTAATTTACATCACAACAAAAAGCCTCTGTGTTGCACTGTACTTTTATTCATTACCTACAAAAAAAATTAAGTCTCTTATACAAATCCTGTTATGAAGCATTCAGTTACTTATTGTAACCTAATACATGGCAACTTTTTGCTGCCATAAAATATTTGTTCCAGCTCTGTTCAAGCCTTATGTTGTCACATCATTAAAAGCAGTAAGCTCTAATATATCTCTGAGTACTTCATTTCATATGCTTCTGCTTGTATGCTGAGGTTAGCAAGAAATATGAGTCAATTATCATGCTATTTTGTGACACAGTTCTGTGAAAAATTTTTACAAATTCATATTCTGATGACTGAAAATTCCTCAGATGTAATCTTGAAGTTTTGTATTAATCATAATTGTAAATTTTAATGTGTAAATAATATTTTGTACTGAATGTAATACATTTTCTATAAGACCTCTTACCAAATGGTTGGAGTTGCACTTACCCACAAATATATATGGTTGTTGTGTTGATATTATTGTCATAAGAAATTAGAAAATTAACATGTTTGGGTGACCTCTTAATAATGTTATGATTATATCAAATTTCAAGAAACTCTGTTCATATAAATGAAGGAAGGGAGGCCAAAAGTGTTGATACATTAACAGCTTCTCACTTCCTTTTGTTTAATTCTCTGTAGCTCATTTGTCTTTTAGATGAGTGTTGGTTCATTCCTAAAAGTGTTTTGGATTGCTGTGAAAATAGAATTTTCTTGTGTCCTCTGTTTTGCAGTTCATGTATGTCGATTGTTTGAAGACTCCGAAAATCAGGATGCTCTTCCACTATGTCCTGAAGAACGGCGCTTCTGTATCTTTTCAGTGGAGTTTTCATCAGATGGACGAGAAATAGTGGGGGGTGCTAATGATGGTTTCCTTTATGTTTTTGATAGGGAATGCAGCCAAAGAGCTTTAAGAGTAAGTGACCATCATATGGAGTGTGATAACATGTTAAGTTACAACAGTTATGCTTAATTAAAAAAAAATGTTCTTACAAAATCATGTATGGTACATAATTTAAGTTAGGCATCATCAAATCATGTGGTTGAAAAACTCAAAAGGAAGAGACCACATGGGAGAATTTGGCATAGAAGGGAAGATGATATTAAATGGACCTCAGACCAGCAGGGTATGACAGTGTGGACTGGATGCATGTGGCAAGGATAAGGTCCAGTGGCAGGTTTTCGGTAACAGTTATATGGGGAATTCTTGGGTTAGCTGAGTGACTGTTAGGTTGAAGATTCAAGTCTACTGGGATATGGTCTCATGTAGATTGGAGGAGGTAGCTGCTTCCATTTGCAGGGTGATTTTACTGTTCTAGGACTGGTCTGAAGATGGTGGAAGTAAATTCCTCCCAAATATTTATGGTTTTATTCCTGTCACTGCTGATCAGAAAGGACTGTATTAGTGTGTCCTGTGTGAACGCAATAAAAAAAAACACATAATACCAGAGTTGCACAATCCATTCCCCCCCCTCCACCTAGAGTGTGGAGACTTCAGGGAAGGGATACTGTTTGAAAGAAAGGCTTTTTCTATGGGGTTAGTGAGTTAATGTGTGAAAATATTCTGATGAGGGTGTGTGTTGGTACCCAAGATTAGTTAGAGCCTGCAGAGTAATTAGAATTAATCCAGAGATATGACAGAGGTAGGTGAAGATCTACATCGAAAAATCTGGTGGTTAAGAGCACGATGCTCCCTCACCGGAACATTCACAAATACACCTGGACCTCCCCTGATGGTAA
>Ga0123357_10011297_pt1 | contig 11437 bp, 12 predicted proteins | sample TergutEmb28metaG_FD_89873 | JGI IMG/M metagenome (GOLD analysis project Ga0123357, IMG submission 89873) | Embiratermes neotenicus P4 segment gut microbial communities from Petit-Saut dam, French Guiana - Emb289 P4 | ecosystem: Host-associated > Arthropoda: Insects > Digestive system > Gut ...
AATCCACGTTCATGTTGTTAAAAGTCACTAAAGGTTTTACTAAAACATGTGTTTGTCTGTTATGAAACAACATTACTCCTGTTTTTCCTGCATTTATCAAGAGGTCATTCCTATTAAAGCAGGTTTCTAATTCTGCAACTACCCTATCAATTTTGGTTTGAAGCAATCTTTCGTCACTGTCTGAAATTAACACATTAATATCATCGGCAAACATAACTAAATTTGCATCGTGGATATTTACAGGAAGGTCGTTTATATATAGAAGAAATAACAACAGCCCCAGTACCAAACCCTGTGGCACACCTTGATTTATTTCCATGGAGGAGGACCTGCATCTATTTACCCTCATACTGCTTGATTAAATTAAATTTGCAACCTTTTGTCCATTACAAACCACTGCATGGATTTGGATGAATCGTGAGTCAGTGGGTCTTTCCTTGGTTACTGTTGTCCACAAAAGCCTTTATTTGGTCTAACAGAAGGTTGTGAACTATTCATTAGTCCTCAGTAAAATATGTGCTTTATTCAGCAGATACTCTCCTGGTTGGGTATGTTTGTATACTTGAAAGCAGGTTTTCAGTTTCATGGTTTCTGCATTGGCTGGGCATAATTTGTTTAAGCATTTAGGTTAGGCGTTGGGTTAGCAACTGTACAAACTGTATTTTGCAATTTTATATGTCTGTGTGTTACACAGAACAGGGCTAAGGTTATTTGTTGTATGTACTTGAGGTAAAAATGTATATAATCGTGCAGGTCTCTGCATGCTGCAGATCCAGTGCCTATTTAACTGTGTGTGAAGTCTGAATTGTTTTGTCATTTTTACAACAATTTTATATCAGTAGGGCTGGGGAAAAGCAGTGCATAAAGTAGAATGAATGTAGTGTGCAGCGGGAGCACCTGCAATAGTTAACATATGAAAAATTGGTGTCTCATAGCCTGAGACATCACCTACACATGTGTGACTGTGGATTGCTGTGCAGTCTTGGTACAGTTTAGCTGGTAATCCATTATGTTTCAATTTGTGGGTCTTCCAAATAACAGTTTGCTTTGGAAAGGAAAGTGCACGTACTTTAAGTAGCACTTGGTAAAGCAATGCCTTCAGTTATATTTAGTGGAAAATGTTTGTCAACAAATTTGAAGTAAAGAAGTATTGGAAATAGTCAACATAATCTAAACAGGAGGTAACAACTTGTGTGAGAATAAATTCACAATATGCATTGTTGATATTCCAGAGTGTTGGGTCAGATTATTGTACAGGGTTATATCATATAGTCTGGTGGGTGATTACCAATGTTTCAGAGCAACAAGTGGCCTCCATCTTTATTGTTGAAATAAGCCAAATGGGGAAATTGGCATGTTTTTACAAAACATGGGGTGGGGGACAGGAGTGGCCAATCAGAGCCAGGGATGGGAAAAAGGAGGCTGGGCCCCAGCTGACCCGTGGGAACCATAGGCCATGCAGAGTGCAACAGCTCTAGAACAGGAGGAACGAAAGGGTCAGTACTGCAGAGCCAGAGGAAAGCAAAGTTGAGGTTTGTACTTTGGAAAAGACTTCTTACATTCTTCTAGGGTGTGACTGAGTGGCTTCCATGACCTGCTTAGGTAGAAAATATTTCTGCTGTATGTTGTAAGTTTTGATTTCACAATGTTGCTTCCCTGGTGGTCCAATGCATGTGTAGCTATAGCAGGATGCAGTTGCTGATTTGTATCCATTGTGCATTGTCAACTGTTGTGCACTTGCTGTTCATGCCTGGTGCCTTTTGTGCTAGGTCATTCATCATAGGCTGAAGGAAACTGGATACTTTCCTTGATTGCAGATGTGGCATTTGGCCTTGTCTAAATTGACTGAGTTTGAGGTTATAGCCTGCTTATTTGCCGGGCAGTGTTGTGGTCTGCATTTTGAATGAAGGTTGATGTTGGTAGAATTCCTTTTTTTTGCTGTATAGTCCATTGTGCTGTTGGATGTTTTATATGTTTTAATAACCAGGAAGGGGACACAATGGAGTGGATACGTTTGTGTACACTGTTCATGTGGTTTGGGAACTCCTTCAGTTTTTCCTGTCAGGTCATGAATATGCCATAAACATAACAGAACTAACAGAGAGGCCTGGGGATTGCCCTGAAGACTATTTAGTCCTCATTGTGTTCAAAAAAGAAGTTCACAATCACAGAGGATAGTTGTGAAGCCGTGGCCACTCCATCTGTTTTTTTATTGAAGTGGCCATTGAAACAGAAAAATGAGAATGTCAGGATATGGTGAAAAAGTGTCATGTTGTCTTCATAAAAATATCAACTCTGAAGATTATGGTTCTTCCACTTTGACCTAGTTTTATAGCAGAGCTGGATGCTGTTATGTTCCTCCAGGAAGTTGGTATCCACCTACCAGATTACACAGTGTAATATTCAAAAACACCACAGTATGAATATAGCCATCATGTAATGCCCATTAGTGGATCTGATTTGTCAACTTCAACACACTGTTGGATGGTTCTAGATTTTGTTGTTATTTTTGTAGTTCAATATGTGTTACGCCAGAAGCACGAGAGGTTTTCATTATTATTACATATTTATGGCTCAGCTGCTTTCATATACTACTGTCAATTTAGGAGTCTTTAAACAGGCTGGAAGATTATTAGTTTAGGATGCAAATTTAAGCCAAAGTTGGAATGCTTTATTATATTTTGGCATTCAAAGAAAAATGTCCTGTCCCCATGACATGATGCATCCTCAGGTTCGATAGAGGAGATGTCCTACAGATATGGAAGATACCTGTGAATATTTTGAAGAAACAGTGGTGGACAGTGCACAGGGGCTGGCTTTCCAACTTGGGCGTTGGTCAGGTGCTAACAACTGCTCACCATAAATAACTTTTTCACTAATAGTCATTACTAAAACAATCTGTACTCGGTAACCAGATTACGTAATGTAATTATCATGAACAGACTTAACAAATAATGAAATAGTTTATTGACATATAGTAGCACATATTTTAGTTAACACTTGAAATCAGACAATGTTTTTAATTTGGAATATGCTGCACTAAAATGAAATCCTGTGAGATGACATTGCATCCCATAATACATTAATCTCAAGCATAACCCCAGCACTCATGCAGGTAATTGAGTACTGCATCCAAAAAAATAATAACTTGCAGCCACATTTTTGTGTTCTGTCACCAGTCTTGAGAGTAGGTTGTTAGACTGAAGAAAGGTGGAATGTGACTGAGTCATTGGAGCCATAGCCAAAATTAGGAGCCCCCTTCAAATTTTAGGTATCAGAATGGTGACAGGCAGCAAGTTCTGTACTGAGGACTGACAATTCTGGAGTGTCGTGTAAGCCTGACTCTTATCTGGGACTATCTGCTCAATGCATGTGAACTGAAACACATCATTATGTGTAAGGAGAGGGGAGAGGGTTGCAGTTATTATGCTGAAAATATTAGGCACCTCCTTACAAAATTTAGTTGCCCTGGTGACCAAGCGTCTGGGATTTGTGCAACCCTGATCTAATGTAAATATTCAGTCTTAATAACAACCAGAATACCCAATATGGCATATTATTTATTTATTTTTCCATGTTTGATTCCTGCACATAAAAAAGTGCTCATCTCTGAGACATAATTTTTTTTTATCCTTCTGGTGTTTACAGTTTGGAGCAAAGAAAACTGGTGTGTAAAATATCCTATTAAAAGCATTTATTTTTACCAGAAGTACAAAAATAGTTGTATTATATCAGAAAGGCTCTTGTATTATGTTAATGCATTAAACTGAGTAAATAATATTGAATGTATTTTACCAGGCCCAAAATAGTGGGCTACGTGAAATAAATTCCTCGTGTAATTTTCTCATGTAGAATTTTAATGGTACTGATTTAGTTATTTATATACTTTTGAAACTTAATTTTTGTTGGTAGAGTTTGGAGCTGTATGCATTATTGTAGAAATATGATAAGTATAATGAATTTAATATTTTGATTTCAGAATTACTGATGGTTTACACTCATGGCAGGCAATACAAAACCTTTCAGCCTTTTGGAACCTGAGGTCATTATTACTGTGAATGAAGAGGTCAGAATTTTAATTGGTGTCTTTTTTTCTTCAGTTGGTGTGATTATGTATGATATATATAGTATACCAAACCATGCACCATTGTTGTTATTGGCATAGCGTGTCCCATATGTCAGGCACATGGATAAAATACACTCTGCACTATTGTCAAGTGAAATTCTGAAGGCAGATTCATACTGATTTTGGTGAAGAATGAAAGTTATCTTTCAATACAAAATAAATCCCAATTTTCTGATTGGATTTTTTAAAGGCATTTTATGAGATATTTGAATAAATATGGTATGTGGCACACAGTATAGAATAAACAGATTAACCAGCACCACCACCATTGCTGCCACCACCACCACAACAACAACAACAATAATCTGCATAATGATCTTAAATTTGTGGATGAGCAAGTTATTTTTGTAGTTCAGTGATATCTGTCCATAGTCACCTCCGACTGATTCTTCATTCAGGCATTTACTGAGCAGCATAATCTTGTTTCACCAATTTCTGATATTTGATTTACCCGTTTCTCTTTGTACTCATCCATTTCATTGCATGCTCTATATATAGCATTCTTATCTAATATTTTCATTTCATTGTATCCAATTTTGTACACCCTTTACAGAAGTTAAAATTTTCATTTCTGCATGTTATGTTGTTGAGTATTCATTCTTATTTTAGACTCATGCTTTACTACCATACAGTAGTATTGGGACAGATTATTTATAATTGTTTTTAAGTTTTCAGTTAATGTGTACTGAATAAAAGTGTGGAATTGGTATTACAAAACGTGTGAGAATTATTTTATTTTTCTGATTAGAACAAACTATTCCTAACACAAGAAAATGTTTGTTTGCAGCAAGAAGATGAGGATATGTCTGTAGACATAGCTAACAAGGCTAGGAAGAATGAATTAATTGTGGATGTGAAAGGCACAGAAAAAGAAGGTACAAATGAGGTGGAGACGGTGGGACTGCGGCCGTTCTCCCTGAACAGGTATCATGCCTGTAACATTACATGATTGTGTAGCTGCTGGGATCAGTGGAGTACATGGGGACCTGAGATGTTAAAAACTCAATTGTCTGCTTGCCTGAGACAAGTGAATTTTGCCGTATGGCAAGTAAAATTTAGTGTTACAAGTGTCATTTGTCAGATGGATGTAAGGGGATTGGGGTGTGCAAGAATTGGTAAGATATTCAGTTCTTGATGAATGCAGAATAAAGGGGATTTGAATACTTATATATATATATATATATATATATTAGCTGTAGGATTTGGGAGATGAGGGAGGGTTGGTAGGTGAGGGCAAATGTATGTGTAAGTGTATAGGTCGTGGTGGAATTTTTCAAGTGCTGGTTGTCTTGCTTCGAAACATTAAAGCCCTGTGCATGATGTTGCATTATTGTTTTATTTCATAACGAACATATTACTTTGACTTTACTAGCCTTTCTGGTAAAAGAAATTAAATTAGAGTCCCTTTTCATAATTTTGTGTCTCTGTTGTGGTGATATTTTTTCAGGTAAGTGTTATTATTCTATTCTGTTATGTCAGTAGTTGCCTCAACATTTTTGTCTGTTGTACTTAGACAGGCATTTACAAATTTATTATGGATTTTCATATTTGTTGTAATTGTTATTTGTTTCATATTTGTTGCAAAATGAAAAGCTCCACCATCTTGTGGAATTACATTAAAATTTGTAAATTGATTATTTTTTATTTTGTGAGTGGCCATTTTGTCTTCATCAGACCTTTGTTCTGGGACTGATGCTTAAGTAGTATATGTTTGGTCTATTTCAATTCTTGTGAATATTTAGCAGTTTAAAAGTTGGAATATCTTGTACACTGACTAGCTGTACAGCTGGAGTTCCTATTGGTACAAATTTTGCTCTTTGTGACAACATCCGGCTTTTTTCTGTGGCCTGCCTAGTCAGCTGCCCAATGGGGGTACTGAGGTCTTTTTCCAGAAGGTGAAGTAACCAGAGTATGACCCTGAAATGCTGACCTTAATGTAGTGCCATGGTTAAAAGTGTGTTTCTGTTTGTTGCTGTAATCCACTTCCCAAGTCTTTGTGGCCTGGTGATTAACTGTTTAAGGTCCAGTGATTATTTTATGTACCACAGTGTTTAACATTGAGAAATTTCACATTGTGCCCACATAGTGTATTTATGTGTTTTGTATGGATTGCACAATGAACAGCAATTATATTTCTGTATAACACAAATAGATTTGTTTTTATAACCAAGCTGGAGCATGTTTACTGTGTGGTATGGACTGATTCTTGCAGGTTGGGTTATCATAGTTGGTATAGTGACTTGTTGCAAGGTGGAAGGTCCAGGGCTCAAATCCCTGTGGAAATCAGATTTTCCGCACCCATCCACAACGGCTCTGGTGCCCACCCTGCCTCCTCCGCAGTGGGTACCAGCTCCTTCCCAGGGGTAAAGCTGCCAGGGCATAGTGATAATCACCCACACCCATGTAGTGCCTAGGTTAAAGTAATAATAGAGCTTTATTTCTACTCCCCCTCTTTGCATCTATGATGGGTTGTAGGGTGAATTTTACCTTTATATTTTATGAACTGAATCTTTACTGAAGTAATTTATTTACTGTGGATTCAGAATGCTGTGTAAATATACAAGTAGATCTCCATTCTTATCCTTTACTACCTGTGTTCTAAGTTATTATATTGTGCATTTAAATTAATGATGCTGTCAGTTGCTGATAATATGTTGATGGTAGATAGAATGAAATATGATTATGGATCATTGGCAGAAGTATACTGACAGGGAAACCAAAGTACTCGGAGCACAAAATATAGCAGTGCTACTTTTTAAACCAAAAATCCTAGATGGGCCACCTGGGATTGGGCCTGGACCTCCACGGCGAGAGTCCATCTATTTACTTCCTGAGCTATGGCACAGCTCTGAAGTTGGTATAATATTTTTACTTCATTTATATCTCTGTATTAATCTTGTGATATTTTATGTTCTTAGTTATTGTTGTAATTTTATTTTGTTTTGCTTGTTAATATTCCATTTTATTATTTTTCAACAGCTCAGCTGGGTTCGCATTTGAGCATGTAATCTTCTTCATATATTTAGTTAGGAGCATACAGCCATTGCAGTCTGTCTTACACACTGTGGTATGCTGACAGAGAATATTCTTCATCAGACCATAGTGAAACATATTCTATTTGTATCTGTATTTTAGGAATTCTGTGAAGTGATACCTACTTGAGATTTCAACTCAATACTCCATCCTTAATAATCTGCATCCATTTTTTTCTTTGTATTAACAATTTATGTCTGTGTCGTGTGCAGTATGTTTTGAAATGGGCCGTTAATTTGTATTTCCCTTATATTAATTCTGGTAAGTATGATCCTAGACTGCGAGCATGCTTCTCTTACTCTTCTGGACTGATGTGAGTGAAAAGAGAAAAAATATCTTTGGCTAAAGAAAAGAAAGAGGACTTACGATTTTGAGTAAAGTTGTGCAATATGGGGAGGGTTACATTTCATCATGTTAAATAGTGACAGTTCTCTTCTTCATGTTTAAGTCATTAATAGTGGCCAGTTTTGCAGTCGGATCATCTGCAGTTTCAGATATTGAACATGTTTAATTAAGCTCCTTTTGCTTCCAGCATGTATACACATAACAGTTTAGAATTCTGAGCAATAGAGAATAAAGAGAAACAGTTTTTGCACATTAAAACCTTGTTTGTTTAAATTGTTTTGTGCATGGGTGTCATACTTCTCTGCTGTGGAATATGTATATGAATGTTGTTCAGGTGAAACCTGTTTGTGCACCTACCGGCAAGTGTAACTAGTCACAGGTGATCACATGAGTGTGCATGACGTATCAGCAGTTAAACATGCGGTGTGCAGTAGAAATGGTGCATCTGAGTAAGTAGGAATATTGTGTCACATGTTTAAATGCCGGATTTTCAGGTACAGAATCTTTCCAAGCCGGATATTGTGGATTTCTTATACCAGTGTTTAATGAGGACCTTGTCATCACCATCTGTAGCATTATTATCTTGAAACCCTCCAAAACCTTCATAACACCATCTTGATATGCTCAGAAAGGGTATCATCCTATGGATGGCATGCATCCATCCCAGTGTGCATGCATTGTCCGGTATGAACAGTGCTGCATGTGCTGTAAGGTGTTAAACCATTCTCTTTATAATCTGGTCTTTCCATTATATCACTTCTGTATGCCTGGCCCTCTGAAGAAGGTGCTAAAAGCTATGTATTTGGGTCAGACAAGAGACATCCAGGATGCAGTGTTGCAGTGGTTCCAGCAGCAGCCCAGGGAGTTATCTGCTCTGGGGATCCATCAGCTGGTTTTCACTGGGATGCTGCCTTAATGCCCATTGGGACTACTTAAATGGCCTTTACTCCTCTGTCCAGAACAGTCCAGTTCAACAAACCTCATACACGTGCCCACTTGCAGCACACGAAGATATGTACATACATACATGCATACATACATACATATATGTACGTATGTACTTACATACATACATACATACATTACATTACATGTTTGTATATGATAGGAAGGGGAGTGAGTGAGGATGAGAGCAAGTCAAATTTTGTATTGTATAATCTAGCTTCAAAGTATGTAGTTTAATTTATCATTTAATTCAGTGGGAAAGAAATTTTCTTAATTTTGTTTCTGTGACAGTTCATTATTGCATTATTGTGGTGTAACTTTGTATGTACAACACTAATGATAAATAATTAAGAAAAATGTAGTATTTATTGCCTCTAACATGCAGGCTGTTATATCATGTTGGTGTGAGGAATTACTGTATTTTCTTTACTTTGAATGGCTTTTCTAGCTTGGGGTTTTCCTCTTCTGTCCTTCAAGGCAAAGAACTGAACTGTGTGCATTCTTCTGCTTTTTTATATTCCCTGTTTTTCATTTGATGCTTAATTTCTGTTAATGTTATAATGTTTAGCCTTTCAAAGGAGAGGGTGTTAGTTAGTAGAGACAGTGTAAAAGGTTTTATATTTTTAATTATAGAAAACATGGAGCAACTATTGTCTACAGTGAAGCACTGGATTTGTCTTTTGGAAGGAATACATTTCCAAAGGAAGTGGGAGAAATTATTATTCATGATGGTGTAAATAAATATGTGTGTCAGGTCTGTGGAAAATGTTTCAGCAGACGGAGTAACCTGGAGATTCATGGTGGTGTTGATTCTGGCCCCAGACCTTTCGAGTGCAGTGAATGTGGTAAAGCTTTCAAGACAAAGTCGTACTTCAATCAGCATAGAGTCCTCCACATGGGTGAAGTGCATGAGTGCTTAGTGTGCAGCAGAACTTTTAAGCACAAGTATGATTTAGCAAGGCATTTCAAACTTCATGAAGGTTCTGGCCATAAGTGCAGTTCTTGTGATAAACAATTCTGTACCTCCCAGCAACTGCAAGAACATATGAGGACTCATACTGGAGAAAAGCCTTACCAGTGTGTCGAATGTAAACGATCATATAAACAGAGGGCACATCTTGCTCGTCATGTGAGACTACATACAGGAGAACGTCCTCATGAATGTTCCATTTGTCAGAAAACTTTTGTTAGTAAGCATGATCTCACTGTTCATGAAAGGGTACACACAGGTGAAAAACCATATAGATGTGATGAATGTCAGCTCTCATTCAAGGATAACCGTACTCTGAAAAGACACTCCTTTGTACACTCTGGGATCAAATGTCATATTTGCTCTGTGTGCAAAAAGGCCTTCTCACGGCGAGCAGATCTACACAACCATACTAGGACTCATACTGGTGAAAAGCCTTATGTGTGCAGTGTTTGTAACCGAGCATTTACTGTGAAAGGTCAGCTTCTGAAACACACCAGGAGAATACACAACAGGCTTGCCAAATTATAAATCACTTTAAATTATATGCTGATGAACATGCTGAATAAAATCATGTTTCAATAAGATATGTTTACTTTGACTCAGTACAGCTTGACTTATCCAGTATGATATAGCTGTAAGGAAGTGAAATTCCCTTCACATATGATATAGATGACGAGCAGTAAGCTAGTTATGTATTGCTGTTGTAAAGTAGGTTTCCTGGTACCTAAATGTAAAACACAGGAAGGTGAAATTTACGTACTTTGTAAGAACACATGGCTTTGAATGTTTATTTTAAGGGCATGTGACACATATGGGGGAGAAGAGTTTTGGTGGGGAAGCCCGAAGAGAAGAGACCAATTCGGAGACCGAGGCATAGATGGGAGGATAATATTAAAATTAGCTTCAATAAATAGCATGGTAGGGAGTGTACTGGCTTAATTTGGCTCAGGTTAATTGAAACTGGCAGGCTTCGGCCAACAACATAATATACCCTTGGATTACAAAAAATGTAGGGACTTTCTTGATTAGTTGAGAAACTATCAGCTGCTGAAGTAAGATTTTGTTGCATGGAGTTAGTTATTTAGTTAGTTAATGTTGTATGTAATTTAATGCAAATGTAATGTCCTCTTTACTCCAGTCTGTTGCACAGGTTAGATCAAGTAGAAAATCTAATACAAACTACATGATAATTTTCATACAAGCTGCATCAAATTGAATTGCTGGCATTTTATGTTAATCTGATTTGGAGAATAAGTGGACTGCCTTCTTATATATTGTGGACAGATCAAGCAGTTATGTTGCATCTGGAGGTACACAAGCCAAAGGTTTAAAAAGTGTCAGATGTCCTTCTATGTGGTGATATTTATAAGAAATTCTTCACCGCGGCCTTGAAAGTCCAATGCAAAGCCAAGTGATATGTAGGGTCACTGTACCTTTATGTTACACATAACCTCCAGCAACATGGCAGTACTATATATGTAAGAGATATTAACACAGTGGTTGATGTTTATTTCTTGCAAACTCTTCAAATAAATTTTGGCCAGTAACACTATTTTACTATATTTCAAAATGAATGATCATTCATACGATATCACTGTCTCCATAAAGTCTGAAAAACCATTGAAGACATTTGCTTAGAATGATTTTTTCTTTCTCTTCCCACCTAGTTTGTTTTCCAGTTGTGCATTTTGTGTGTAGACATTGGCATGGCTTGTAAGTTATATAGTATTTCTAAGTAAATTAATTCAGTTTAATGCAGTATTAAGGACAGTGTGTCTTTATTACTACTATTCATATTCTCATTTCTGTGAAATGTATTTGAGTAAATGCATAATCCTTTGCTGCAATTGGTGTTGACATTGAAGAATCAGGTACCCTTGCCACCTGTTCTATACTTACTTACTTACTTACTTACTTACTTACTTACTTACTTACTTACTTACTCCATGGTGCAGAGTCCTTCTTGAGAAGCTAACTGGTTTGCAGCTAGTCAAGAAATTCCCCGCATTTCACAG
>Ga0123357_10011298_pt1 | contig 11436 bp, 13 predicted proteins | sample TergutEmb28metaG_FD_89873 | JGI IMG/M metagenome (GOLD analysis project Ga0123357, IMG submission 89873) | Embiratermes neotenicus P4 segment gut microbial communities from Petit-Saut dam, French Guiana - Emb289 P4 | ecosystem: Host-associated > Arthropoda: Insects > Digestive system > Gut ...
CCACAATTATTCTTGTGCATGTATGACTGCACATGAATCTAGATACATAACATTTGCTATAAAGTATACAAGTAAGTAACACCTGTGTAAAATACATAACATTATCATCTTCATACAACAGTGTGTAACTTTGTCATAGGGCTACAAAAATAATCTACAAACACAGTTTACTTCAAAGTATGCATGTAACTTTGTCAGTACTCTTTATGTAGTGAAAAATAATGCATTATGTCTAGACTGCAGCTCTGTGACCTAATATAAGCAGATAGACCGAGGATTGGATTTTTATGAAATTTGGTATGGGAGTTGAATCCAAAAAGTTGTCAGTCAGGCATGAATTCTGCAAAAATTGGCACTGTGAAAGGCTTACTTTACTTTGGGATGTAAATTAAATTTTGCCCACATTTTGTACATTTTGGTCCAGTGTGAATAAAATTTGGAACAGGAGATGTCTGCAAAAATTTGAATGTTACAGGTTTTGTGCAAATTGGTGCAGTGACGGCCACAGTGCAGCGGAATTTGCATCTGTGCTTGCCACTCTTGTTGTGCAGTTTGGATGAATTTTGATGTAAGACATCTGAGTGTGAAGTGAAAGGTTTTGCAGGGAAGACCATGCTCTTCATACACGGGCATAAATTAAATTGCATTTAAGTTTGTATTGACATCCTTAGCATCATCCCCTGTTCCCCACTGCTCCAACAGCATTTCTCGCTTGGCTGGGGCATGGCAGTGTTTCATAATTACCATTACAGTTGCAAAGGTAAATGACTGGTGTGGGTGGCTTGCCACTGTGTTACATTCCAAAAACTTATGTTGCTGTATGCTTTCTTCTGGGTAATTCCCCAGCATCTGAATTTTTGTATGCCGATGTTTCAGAACACTCTGTTCCATCTTCATAGGAGGGTAGGTACCCACCTGCCCATGAAGATGGAACAGACAGAGTGTTCCGAAACATCGGCTTATAAAATTCAGATGCCGGGAAATTACCCAGAAGAAAGCATACAACATTCAGAACACAGCAAAAGTTTGAAATCTAGAACTTATGTTGCATTTGTGTCCCATCCACAGAAACAAACATTCCAGTCATATTGCATTTCTTGACCAAGAAGTCTGAATGATTGTTGTAGTACAGTGACATTTAGAGAAATGACATGTCCGATATAATTATACATTGTTTATGTGGGCGTTTTTCAGGAGCAGGAGGATTGGGTGATAAATGCAGGAAGATGATTTGTGTGGCAATTAGAGATAGAAGTTTCACTGAATATTACTCCACTTGGTCTAGACTGCATGTCAATGTGGATAGATGGACCACTATTTGAAATTTCTTCCTTTTTCAGTGGGCGCACGTGAAAGTAAATTAGGAGGCCCAGTTGATGATATGATGTTTTGTAAAGTCACTGAGAAATGAATTATGCATACTTTTCAGGTTTTGTTTGTATCCATCAATTCGGATGAAGAAGATCATCAACGAATCCTTGAGTTTTTTGGAATGAAGAAGGATGAGGTTCCAGCAATGCGATTGATACGCTTGGAGGAGGACATGGCTAAATATAAGCCTGAAAAGCCTGAACTTACCAAAGATAACATAAAGTCATTTGTACAGGACTTTATTGATGGGAAACTTAAAGTGAGTAATGAGAAAGATATCTTTTTAAATGTATTGGGTCTCTAAATTTTTCTACATTTCTTTATCAGACTGGTATTGAATTTTGAAATTATTTATTGTGTGCATTTTGCTCAAAATATGTATTTAGAGAACCAAACAAATGCACTTGTGACGAACGTACTCATACGGTCACTCACTACTACATGCTTCTGCATGTCTGTGTCATCGTCAGAGAGTTCGTACACCATATTTGAAACTTGCTAACTTACAAACCTCCTGAGGATGACATAGACGTGCTGAAATGCATATAAATAGTGAGGGACTATACATATGTGTTTGTCATATGTGAATATGTTTGGTTTTGTAAATGAATATTAGGTATTGAATTGTTCGCTAGGTACAGTGTTGCTCAGATGTGTTCATAAGTGAAGCTGTAAGCTGTTAGTGAACATAATATTTGGTATGTCATTAGTACAAGATCTGTTATTGACTGCAACTACAAGCAGTTTGTGAAGTCATCCTGTTACATTGAACAAACTTTGGCTTTTTGACTGCCTTGACAAACCAGATGGGTTAGTTTTTGGTTCATGGATTTTGTAGGGCTTGGAACTACAGCGTTGTGTGAATGTTACCAACCGCATATTCTATTGCCTGAGATTGCTTCGACTATTTTCGGGTGATGCAAGTAACTACTCTGTTGGGTCCCAGTGCTTGCTGAGAGCGGGCATATTTTTACAGCATTTCTTTTATATTGCTTGCATAATGTTGGCTTGAAGAACTGCACTGTTCAGGTTATGCATGACTGAAGTTAATGTTTCAGTTTGCTCATATAGTAGGTATGTATTACATGGTAACAAAAGAACAGACGCATGTTTCCGCGAAACCATCTGCGGTGTAATGTTCTCACATTAATCAAGTATTTAGTACTTTTTGTGTAGTCAGTCTCAAGGCCATCATTACATAACTCCACCCTTCCGGGAAAAAGAATTTTCTTTGCAAAGCGTCCCACTACTTTTCTGTACTGGCAGTTACATTTTGTCAAGCTGGCCATATCTGAGTGACACTGTATTAATGAGTCAAACAATTGTCTACAAGAAATGTAATTTTGAAAGTGGCCTCACTTTGTGATTAGAAAACACACAGGTGTACATAGTAAGACCATCATGCATATGAGGTCATTTGCAAGTACAATGTAGCAAGTTATCTTCCTGTAAAATACTGCGACTTCATGGGGAAGGTTGGAGAGATTGTCAGAATTTCAAAACCGAATGCATTGATTTGAACTGCTTAGGGTTTTAGATCAGCTGATTACACAGTACTAAGTACATGAGTGTGAAACTAAGAAAAATTGCCGTGAAGCAGTGTTGAAGATGTTTGGTGCTAAGGCAAATGTGGTGTTAGGAATAGATTTACGTTGCAGTAGTGTCACTGTTGCGGGTTTTGCAGGTACACTGCATATGACATTAAATGAGCAATAGTGTTTTGAAACAGGTTTTTCAAATCCTATTAGTGTATGTTTTTGACACAGTTGTAATCAGACACACACAAGTCAGTATTGCTGTGTACTTGACCATAGATGTAAATGTAGCCTGATTTGCTTATGTTTGCTTTAACATTTTTTATCGCCATAAACAGATATTTTAGACTCAACATAAAATTAAATTGGTGAGACTTTTAGTCAGAAGAAAATACTGTACAAGCCCAAATATAAGGTAAGGGTTTTTTCTTGTCTTTTTCCTTTCTTTCTCTTTTTTTCCCCACCCCCAAAGAAATAGCTGTGCAGTAAATTAGGGGTCATCTTATGAGCAGGGCCTTACAGCATTTCCCAGTAACACATCTGGGACTCATTTCCCAGTAAACAGTGACCACCGTATTTACCTGATTGCGAGATGACTGATGTATGAGTGGGTGCTGATAAGTCCTTAGCCCGACCAGGAAGGAAACAAGCTACAGCGACCAAACTGGGGATTTATTCAACCCATTCCCCACAAAGCTCAATACACTTCTTAGCCCGTTGCTCTGACTTCTGCAAGTTGCTCAAAAATATTCAGAAGTTTGTCATCAAACCAGGTCTCCGCGGCCGCAGTGACCTCCACATTGGACAAATAAAGGCAACCTTTCAATTGTTTTTTCAGTCCAGGGAACAGGTGGTAGTCCAACGGGGCCAGATCCGGGGAATAGGGTGGGTGATCAAGACAATGGAAGCCCAGGTAGGCCAGTTCCTTTTGGGTTGCAAGTGCCCGGTGAGCCGGGGCATTGTCGTGCAGGTACAAGACCCCCTTGGTGACCTTCTCATGACGTTTTTCCTTCAAAATGTCCTTCAGTTGCACCAGCAGAGATGAGTAATACTCCGCGTAGATAGTTTGGCCCTTTGGTAGATAATCAATAAGGAGGATGCCATCTTGATCCCAAAATATCGAGGTGAGAACTTTTCCTGCGGATTTTTGCACACAGAATTTTTTGGGGCAGGGTGAGCCGCTATGCCACCACTCGATTGATTGTTGCTTTGTCTCCAGGTCATAGTGATATAACCAGGTTTTGTCCATGGTCACCAGTCACAACAGGAAGTCATTTGGATTGCCCCCAAAAAATTCCAAAATTTGCTCAGATGACTGGCACCATTGACATTTTTTATCTGTGTTCAGGCATTTTGGGACCCACTTTGCAGAAAGCTTCTGCATATCCAAATCTTCATGAATGATGGACCAAACCCGCTCACGTGAGATGCCCATTTGCTGACCTATTAACTTAACCGAAATCAAGCGGTCTTCCAAGATTAGCTCGTGATTTTGATCAATAATCTCCAGGGTGGTCACTGTTTTGTGTCATCCAGGACGAGGCGCATAACAGGTGGAAAAACTACCACGTTTATACTGGGCCACCCAGTTTTTGATGGTGGCATACGATGGTGCATGTTCCCCTAATGTTTCTGTCAGAATGGCGTGAATTTCCTTCAGAGCCTTGCCTTGAAGGAAAAAAAACTTGATGACAGCTTACACGCATCACCACACATGCTTCCTTTCAGCCTCTATAACAAGAAAAGAATTGCAATTCGGCACATGAACAGACTCCTCTTTCCAACGACACTATCGATTCCATCCTACGACATCAGGAACTAGGTTGGGCTAAGGACTTATCAGCACCTCAGCACCCCCTCCTAAGACAACCCCCCATTAAAACACATCTGCCAAAGGAAAGTGTATCTTTCAAAATCTAATACATCTGCTAAGAAAAATATTTTACTATTAATTGCATACACTTAATACACAAAGCATGTCAGATTCCATCTACCTTTACCACCAACCAGTGTCACTCTCTCCATCTTTACAGTGAGTGCCTTCATCTTTCTCATCCTCACTCTCAGCATTCCCATCCTCTTCACTGCCATTCCACAACATATCATCATCAGTCCCACTGCACTGGATATACAGCACTTCTTAAAACCCTTCATAGTCTCATCTGCTGAGTTGCGTGCCATGCTGTTATGATCCACATTAACTAAATAATACATTTATATCGTTTGGTTTATAAACTTACGTGAACCCATGATGATTTACAATTTTCTCTCACAGATGGTGTTAGTGGTGCCCATAATTTTAAATGCATGTGTTGTCGGTATGGTTCGCTCGCGGACTAAAGCCACGGAGTTTAGTTTAGTTATAGTTTTTTATGTTGTGTGTCTGACCCGGTCAGACTTGATGGCTTTTTTATTATTTTTAATTTGTGGTTTGGTGCAGGTTCTGTTAATTTTTCAGTAACCATTTTCCAGTTACCACCCTTGGACTAGATTTGTTCTCAGGCACACCGCTTGACAAGTTACTGCTTCTATAGTATGCAGACACTGAGAGTAGCTCAGTCTAAAGGGTACATCGGGTTAGGTGCTTTTTTTCCTGAAGACAGAAACAGAGTAGGCTTCCAAAAGTCATGCTTATATCAAAAATTATGTGATGGATGAAGTCCCATAAGAAGATTGTGTCAGTTAACTTCAGCCATGCTCTCTTCTCTCTTTTGGATTTCTTGACCTTTGAAGATGGGGCCAATAGGTTGTCCCAAAACATCAGTAAAGAATTACTACTGTGTGCTGCTTAATACCCCAGAAGAGCACATACCTCACATGATGATGTGGCGATGCAGGCCTTGGTTTGGCTCCATACAGCCTGGTTCAGAGTGATCCAGTTTTGTGCGGTCCGGTGCGGCACTTCATACACGAATTTAAGACGACCTCACATATTTAAGCTCCAGATTTAAAGAAAAAAACCTCGTCTTGCATTGCAGTAAATATAGCAATAAGACATTCAGAGTGTATGAATAATGCCACAGAATGGATCCTATTATACACTAGTACATGAAGCATTAAATTCAACTTGCCTTATAATGAAAGAAGATGAACTCTTTAGGGTGGATGATGGAGCAGGCAGGAACCTCTGAATGTCAGAGTACAAAGTCTGACATCCCAGAAAACAGCGATCTTCACATCTCCCATGGATCTGTTGTCAGTAATATGTACTGTGGTATGTTGAAGGATTGGAATGTGTAGTGTAAAATGAGTTGGGATGGCTGTGGAAGGAAGTGGGTTGTGAACTTGAGAAAACAGTATCAGCTTGTTTGTTAGGTAGTTTGGGGGCTTGACAATGGGGACTGTCTGGGGGATCTGCAGCTTCACATTGTTTCTACCCTGGCCGACTGTGGACCTCACAGCATCAGGTTATTGTGTCATGGCTGTAGTAATGAATTGCCACACATTGATCTGGGAGTCCAAAAGTTTGGCTGCGCTTTTGCTACCAGGGATTATAGTTATCCACTTTCAGGTGGATCAAGAAAATTGCCACTTCAAGCAAATTCCCTGTAAGCAGGAAGTTTCCACTTATAAGAAATAATGTAAATTATGTGTTACAGAGGACAGTGTATATAATACTTTGTACATGTTAGCATAAAATGTGAACATCTTTTTTAGTAATATGTATGAAGGAATGCAAACTGAGACTGTTTTTTGGTGGAAAATTTGTGGTTCAAAGATGTGATCTGTGGAAGTGAGGGGAATTTTTATGTACCATTCTTTACAGAAAAATTAATCTTGTGTGTGTGTGTGTCAGTGGCTCAGATAAGGGGACCCCATGTACCACAAAGCTTTCTTCCATTTTCACATGTCACTACCTGATATGTCCACATTGCCTGTGACATTAACCTGCCATGATGAATTATCGGACTGAAACATAATGAAGTTATTTCATGCTCTAAGAAGAACTGAGCAGGTTTGTTACTGTGTGTACTTTTAACAGGGAATGTTACATACACAGTTGGTCCAATACATCTCGTGTTGGATACATAAGAAGGGAGTGTGACTAAGTATTTTGTGTTTGTAGTGCTCATGCATTATTTCTCTTTGCAGCAACACTTGTTATCACAGGATTTGCCAGAGGATTGGGATAAATTGCCAGTGAAGGTTCTGGTCTCCAGCAACTTTGATGAAGTGGCATTCAACAAAGATAAGGATGTGTTGGTAGAATTCTATGCTCCTTGGTGTGGACATTGCAAGCAGTTGGCTCCAATATATGACCAGGTCAGATGAATTATTTCCAGTGAATATCATTGCCAGTCAGTTTTTAAAGAGGTTCAGCAAAAGATGAAGGGAGAATTTTGTCTTATACAGAACTTTGTTGATGCTCTTTCTCCAATGGAGGTAACTGTGAACTTATTTTGATGTGATGCAGTAAGTCTTGGGTAGTCTTTTTGAATATGTGGCATGATCAAAGAACATCAGGACAGAAACCATGAAAAGTCAGAGTCTGTAAGTACAGGAAAGGTAAAACAATTAGCAGCCAACACTGTGTCATGTCACAAGACTGTAGTATTCATGTTGTAATTGGTTGCTCCACATTGAAGCAAGTCAGAAGCACCTTTTTCTGCTGTCACAGTGAGACGTGCCCCATTTGGATAAAATTGCCTGGTACGAACCATCATAAATTCGGGTCTCTCATCAGTCATTTTATGATTACTTTAGTCGTAACTTAACGACTTCCATTGTTACAGATTTTTAGTTAATTTTACATCACATGTAAATATTCCATAACCACACCTGCCAGATCTGACTGTCCTGTATCTGAGCACTGCCTTCAAGCCTACTTTATTTGACAGAATAAGATAATTTATTTTATATAATATACAGTCATGCGTCACTTAATGACAGGGATACATTCTGAGAAATGCGTTGTTGTGTGAACGTCATAGAGCATACTTATACAAACCTATTTAGTATAGCCTACAACACACCTAATCTATATGGTATAGCCTAATACTTCTAGGCTACAAACCTGTGCACCATGTTACTGTACTGAATACTGTAGGCAAATGTAACACAATGGTAAGTATTATAATATATTATATTATAATCTTATGGGACCACCATCATATATGCGAAACGTTGTTGACCAATATGCCGGTATGGGGCGCATGATTGTATGGCTATGACGGAAGCTTCCCCCCCCCCCCTCCTCTTCTTCCTCCTCCTTCTTCTTCTTCTTCCTCTTCTTCTTCCTGTTCTTCCTCTTCCTCTTCTTCCTCTTCTTCCTCTTCTTCCTCTCCTTCCACTACTTCCTCTTTCTCTTCTTGCTCTTCTTCTTCCTATTCCTCCTTTTCTTCCTCTTCTCCTCCTCCCATATACACTGTATATAAAGGTCTTGTGGTTGTAGTTGTTTGTACTATTTGTAGCTAGGGGAGAGTATAATTTGCTAACATAAGGTTTTATTTTTCTTCTTTCCTCTGCACAGCCTGTTGATGGCTTTTTGAAAGTTGAAACATGTATGTACCTGGGTACGTGCCACAAAATATGAGTTGTGTTTGACAGATAAAATAGTTGTTTTTGTTTCCTTAATGCTATAGTCTTCTGTCATATTGCGGCTGAATCACACACTTCAGTTACCAGTTGGAGGTGGTACAGGGTGTTAATTTCACTGTCAGCATACATTTGTCAGTTCTTTCTACTCAGGATCTCATGCTGAGCTTATTCTTGTGCCTCCATTTATGTTATGCACAATTTCATAAATTTTTGTTACTATCTCTTTTGAGAACCTTAGTTCTCACATGTTCTTGCTCTTGTACCATCCTAAAAATACATGTGAGAAAAACAGTAACTTCACGCACTGATCACAAGTGAGTGGACTGGAATGAGCTGTTAACTCGATGTTTCCTTGTTACCGCTTGTGTACATGGCACACTTCGTCCGAGATATGAATTGAGTCTTGATACTCTTTTCAGACTTAAACTTAGAAGATTTTTTTGGTCCAGTTGCAACATTTCATAAACACTATTTGAAATGGAGTTTGAATTTGTCATTGACAGTGCTGCCTTATGTCATCATCATCATCATCATCATAACCCTTGTATATTTTGGAATTCTGTTTTAAAATCTTACATTAGTACTACACCTCACCTCTGAAAGTATTTCCCTTCATGACAGAAATGGTTTCCATGTGCTGTGTGAATACAGGTGTAATTCTCTGAATGTCAGCCTTTCACCTTACTGAATGAAATTGGGTCTGCAGACTACAGAAGCTGGGCAGTGACCCTGTTTGTATTTGTCATAAATTCAGAGTTTATGCAAACTTTTCAACTAATGCCTTTCCACATTGCTTTTGAAGTACCGTCAAAATTTACATTGAGACTGCAGTTTTATTGCACTGATCCCTTTATTTGCATCTTGAGGATGGGAGATACTTGATTTTTTATTTTGCTTGCAGTGAAGCTTCAGTCTGCAGTGATGATGGTGATGTATGATTCTACCATGATATTTAAAATACAGTATCCTCTAAGAAGAACTGAGCAGACTGAAGTTGCTTTAACATTGCCTATAAGAATAAAACAGCGTCAAATCACTGGTAATCTTAATTTGTGTGTCTTGGAATTCTTGCCTTATTTCAGACAATCTTGTACTAATTATTACATGTTTAGTTCAGTGGAAGTCCATATAGAGCATTAGTTTCTTGAGAGGCTAAATGTTGCTCAGCCAGTCTGACATTATGGAACCTAAAGATTCATGTCTGTTCAGACAAGTCCCAGTTGGCCCTCTCTTGCTTGTTGTTTACTTAAGTGTCCATTTTAGTTTTTCACTCCAGTCTATACTTAGGTTTTGCAAGTGGTATCTTCTCTAGAAGTTTCATGGCCAAATTTTTGGATTCATTTTTCATCTGTCCCATGTATGCTGCACGTCCCACCAATTTCTTCCTCCATGAAGTGGTTTCCCAAGTAATTGGTGAAGAGCATAAATTATGAAGAACAGTTTCTAACTATTTGATACCTCTTCTCTGTTAGGTTCAGCATTCTGCTCATCAGCTTTTATATTCAAACCTTAATTGAAAGACCCAGTTTCGTGCCCACATGAAACAGGCAAGACAAGTTTTGTCTTGCACTGTTCACATTTTTAGATGGGGCTCAGTTGGACATCATGGTTGAGTGAGTAGCAGTGCTGCTTCATATTCAGATGGTACTGGTTTCATCTCATTTCCTTACTAGTGAAACTGATGGCTTCTGTCATGTTGTCCCAGTGGCTGTAACCCAGTCTGAATCACCACTTGGTACAGACACGTGCTTCCATGTCCTTTCTGTTGCTTTACAGTAACTAACAGAGCAATAAAGTCATGCTGTTGATGAAATTAGATTCATTATAGTGAAATTGTGCTGTGCTGAAATTCATTACAAATATTGGAGTGATAGTTACATACATGTAAATGAAATGTAAGAGAAACAAACCAACCATGTTTACTTTGTAAAGAAAGTCCATAATTATTTTCTGTGCAGCCAGGTTTAATGTGATTTTTTTGTTAAATTTTGGAGAATGTCACTGCTCTCCAGTACATGTTTAAGAATGCCTTTGTTGGACATTGCGAAGCACTGGAGACATCTTGCCATGTTGAATGCTTCTGTAACAGTAATGACAGTTTCATCATGACCATTGCTGCCTTCTTCCTGGTGTAACCTTTGTCACCAGATGCCCTGCCCCTGGCACAGTGTTGTTCCCTGTGAGCTTGCCTGCAATGTCAGCATTTTCCACACAAAAGGTATCCAGTGCCACCTCAACATCACATCTGATTTTTGGCACAGATGTTGCCAATTTTTCACCACTTTCACCTACACATTTATCTTGCAGCATAATTCCAGCCTTCTGAACACAATTCACAGCTGTAGCAATGCTTAATATACCATCAGAGTCACCTTGAGCATCCTCTTGCACATTTACATTTGTGTCACAAGGCACTGAAATGTTGGCTATCATTTGCTGCATTGGCCATGACCTGTAGTGCACTTTGCAGCATGTATTATCCCCGGCGCCAGAGGCTGCAGAACTCACGTATAGTTCAGTGGCAGGAACATAGCTTCAACATTCTCAACATGTCATGTCACTGATCAGTTGCCAGTTACAATCAGAATTTTCTCTTCAGTCGATATTCCAGTGACAAAATGTGGTCTTCAAAAACATCACCCATCATCTACGTCTTTACGTTTGGCAATATTCATAAGGCAGATAATGCACATTCTTGAAACATTGTGGTTTTCTGTGTGTGGTAGTGGTAGAGTGAAAACAGAATGTGGTGGCACACGCGCAGAAACCAGATTTGGTCTTTCAGCGAAACGGACGAGTCCATTTTTATCGGCAGGGGTGTCAGTTCAGTCGGCTGCTGGCAGCCGAGGTGTGCGCATCAGCGGTAGTAGTGCTGGATAGACCGTGTCCGATACAGTGCAAGACTGCTGGCTACCCCCTCCATTCGCCTTTTTCCCCTTCAATTCTCCGCCCGTGCGTTTCCGTGTGCCACCAGATTCCGTTTCTACTCTAC
>Ga0123357_10011299_pt1 | contig 11436 bp, 6 predicted proteins | sample TergutEmb28metaG_FD_89873 | JGI IMG/M metagenome (GOLD analysis project Ga0123357, IMG submission 89873) | Embiratermes neotenicus P4 segment gut microbial communities from Petit-Saut dam, French Guiana - Emb289 P4 | ecosystem: Host-associated > Arthropoda: Insects > Digestive system > Gut ...
GCGGGCACTTGTGAATACGGTGATGAACCTTCGGGTTCCATAAAGTGCGGGGAGTTTCTTGACTAGCTGCAGAACCAGTTAGCTTCTCAAGAAGGACTCTGCCCCATGGAGTAAGTAAGTAAGTAATAATTATAATTATATACTGCTTTCAAATCTGAAATAAGAATAGATCTGTCAACTGAACACAGTCGTTACCGTTCTTTCTATATAGGGATTTATCTTCCATTTTATTTTTGATATCCTGCATGCATAACCCTTATGATTTTGTTAGACTTTTTCTGTAAAACAAATTATCGTTTGTGGGAAGCTGTCCATCATTTCATGAATGCTTTTATGCTTCGGATAATATGTAATGTAACTGGCTGAATGTTTTGGGACGGGAATGGGGGCTTAGAAATGTCGTGAGTTATTCCTTTTGCAATTCAATGAAATACTGAATACACTTACTTGCATAATTGCCTTGTGCGTTGAACAACTCTGCGGAGACGCTGCCTACGGTTTAATTTGAGCGTGGAATAAGCTGCGTCGAAAGAAACTTCAAGCACCTGACTATATTTCTGTTTTTGAAATTGTTGATATATTTTGTCACATAGAACCTGGAAATTTTTTACGACATGTAGAAGTTGTGCAGGATTTTTTTATTATAATTGTCCTGAATTTTGTAAAGAGAGGAAGGTGGCAGACATTTTGTTGATTTTGTGTGTGCGATTTCTTCTACTGCTGTACTTCTAGAGACAAGGAGGAATGCGGCAAATAGTTTGAAATTTCCATAAGTAAAGACAAATACGAGGTGCGAGCCAAATGTTTCCGGTCCGAGGCAATACAAAAAATACGGCACAGAATATTTACAGTCCTGTAAATCCTCTTCAAAATACTTCCCTGTGCAGTTAACACACTGGGCCTACCACGTGTCCTACTGTTAGAACCATCTGCGGACCTTCCGTTTCGTGGCGCTATTGGAGCATCACGTGCGATTCGGATTTGATCTTCGCGATAACCTCGAATGTTCTGGGTAACTGGATTTTCAAATTTGAGAAGCTGAAGCTAGGGCGGAGTGTATGGGACCACCTCCAAGTTGTTTTCAGTTACGAACTGCTGAAGGTAAAACCGTGTATGCTGGCATCTTGTCGTGATGCAGAAACCAGTCCTGAGTACGCGTTATTTCTGGGCGTTTTCTCCTGACTTTCTATCTGAAACGCATTAAGACATCTGTAATCGTACTTAGGCTGTTACATGTGTTAGGTGACGCACGTATTTTACATATGTATGAGTCCAACTTGATGATGTGGGACCTGAATCTTAAAACCCTCAACCGAGATTTCGCCCCCTTTCTGGAGGAGTTTGTATGTTGTACACATATAGACTGCACGAATTATTTTTCAGCGTGTCGTGGACGTCAGAGATAGGTTTTGAAATTTTAAACAGGATTTTTTTTTTGCAAATTGTCTGTTTCGTTAGATATCCGATTTCGCAGTTTTCAGCAATCCTAAAACCTACTCAAAACAAGCACACTAACATATAAATATCAGTTGAACAAAAATACAGCGTTCGTTACAGGGACTCGCACCACAGTAATTCACAATTATCAATCACAAGCGAAGGTACATTATATTCTTTCAACTATTATTTCGATCAGAATTGAAAATTTTGTCTCGCTCATCTTTCAATAATTATCTTGTCTGCTACATAACATTAATTTTATTTGAATGAAGTGAAACACCAATTGTGTAAACAGCAGTAGTTCGTGTTACATTTGTCATGAAGGATAAATAATAGATTATTATATTCCCTGATTTGTATTGTTATTCTTGTCCTTCACGTGGAGAAGAAACATGAAGAAAGACACTGACTGTCTGATCATCTGCGAATAAAAATGAAATATCCGGTGTTAATTAACGTAGGTCGAAACCTGAAAATGGATAAGATTTTGTAGCTGTAGAAATATGATTTTGCGTGTATAGAAATGAGAAGAATAAGACGTTTATTTTGACAAGCACTAATTTTTTTATAACAACGAAGGTTTTAGAGAAGAATCCTTAACTTTTCCCTCATGTAATGAATAATATCTCGTATGCAGGAGGGAGATTTATTTGCCTGTTAGCAGTAATGTATAACTGCAATCTATGCTGAAGCAGAATCTTCCATTCCACACCCTGACGTCCTTCTTCTTAAGGTGCTATTTCGTGTTACATTCTCATATACGTCTGCGTCTACAAATACGTCTTCTTCGTCAGTTTTTCCTACTCAAGAGTCTGTACGTGTTTCTGATTTCTCCCCACCTGGTTCATGTTTTTCATAATGGATTGCGATTATTCTGAAGTTCGACTGACTTTTCATAGCCCTATCGTGCTGCAGAAACAAATAGTTTGTCAGTCAGCCAGGAAAGCCCTCGCAGCCTATAGAAACCACATATTCATTAGACCCCGTCTTTCGTCTTTATCCTGAACGACATATCCTTATGTTTATTGCACGCCTTCGTATGAAACTACTTTCAACTCTATTTTTACCCTATCATCCAAAATATGTGTAGGTCTTCGAAGTGGTTTTTATCTTTCATGCTTACCCACTAAAAATTCTGTATACATTTTTCTCTCCGCCATATATCTCTATCATATGACCAACATGTCCAAACTTCGGTGATTTGATGAAATAAACTACACAGTATTTATCGTGCAGCCCTCGGTTATTGAATTTTCTCTACCTTACTGCTACTTAATGATGATTATATTAATAGTAATAATTGCGACAACAAAATCGGCAGCTGCAGAAATCGCTAGGGACATGGCTGCTAATTCTAGGTTTTTTGCACTTATTTCTCATTGTTTTTGTGTTTTATATTAAAGTCTGACGTGAAGTTTATTCAACTTCTCAGTCGCTTGTATCAAAACAATTTGTGTTTCTCTTTGGACCTCAGCTACATTTTATTCTTTTTGTAATCAACACACGTTTTATCTCACGTGAAATATCCTTCGGATTCCTCAATTCTGGATTCTTATCGCTTGTGAACAACTTCGTGAATACTGCTGCCTAAATAATTTTCCGCTACATGTTGTTAACGGACTTGTTGGTCATCTTTGTTTTGCTGACAATACAAGAAAAAATACATCTTTCCCCTTCTTATGTGAAAATGGGCATTTCTCTTCCTCGAATCCTTTTTAATTTCCCTTTGTTTCCTTACGTTTAATTTGAACCATGCTATCCCATTTTTGTCTTTATTTTCAGCACATTACTTACAGTTATTTTCCCCAAAAACTCGCGATCGTATATCTGGCGACATCTCCTTCATTCCAAATTTATTCCGCTTTAGTTGAATATTTTTGCATTGGCTTTAACAATCTATCACGTTTGCGTTAGGTTACTTGGCGGCGCAGTTTGTTGCATGTAGCCAAATATGATTTTTTAAATTCCTCTTTAATTTCTCACTCAAACTTTATCATGTACCTGCCCATCTGCCATTCGTAATATTAGGGAGAAAAATGTATATTGAACTTAGAACATAAAATGCAGAGTCTGTGTACGTAAAGGTGAGAAAGCTATCAGTTTAATTTTCCTTGAAATAACTACGTTATTAATTTTCGAATATATCTTGCTGTTGTGACAGGTTACATTCGACAGTAAATTTTGACGCCAAATTGTAAATGACCTTCTACCGTAGTATGTAATGGGAAATTTGAAGCTGAAGGGTCAGCGTGGCACGATGAGTACAGATATGTATAATTGCCTAAGTCCGTAATTTCTTTCTCTGTATCCGCTCTTGTTACTCGGAATAGAGAGTATTCTTACATTCATCATGGTCGAGTTGCACACCGGCACAAATTTCCCAGCTGTCAGTCTGAACTCCTTGTTAGCTGCCGCGATGATGAAGCACACAGAGCGCTGAAATTGGACTGGAGCTCCAACCCAGTCTATTCCCCAGGCAGCATCTTTTACACTTTCAGCCTTTAATAATTAAAGAATTCGAAATTATTATTATTATTATTATTATGTATAACTTTAATGATAGCATATATTTAAAATACACGTTGTGATTTAGGTAATTGTGCAAGTCAATATTCAGTACTCAGTATTGTTGCGTAATATAGGACGTTAATCTTTTAAAACGTAGTGCTGGAACACCTAAGTATTAGGAACTCAATCCATGGAAATTATTTCTTCTTGGCAAGGTATTAGTCTTTGTTATGATCACGAATTATTATATTATTTGTTATAAAAGTAATGATACTTACATGTCTCAACACAAATATAGATGTATTTTTATATGAAACATTAAATTATCAGAAGAAGACACTGGTAACTTATCAGGCGCAACGAAGTGATTGCCAGTTATTTGTAATAAATAATAAGAATTGTAAAAAAATTAAAATATTTCAATTTGTTATTTAATCTCAAAAATGTATCTCAGCAAGTTCTAAATTATGTCCACACACAAAGCCTGAGATGCTATCAGATACAGCATTGAAAGGGCCTTCCTTATGTGACTTCGTGTCACAGACTATTTCAGCGATATAAACTGAACCTGTCGTAGGAAAGCGATTGTAATTAATACACAGAATGTTAATCGATTTTTGAAACAAATAGATAAAATGGAATTTAGGTGTGTAGACATCTGTAAGTAGTTCAGAAGCCTTCGTTACTCAAATACGAATGATTTGAAGTATATATATATATATATATATTTGTATGAATTAGATGTGTAGATCTCTCCACTAGCATTCACGAGAGATTTGGCAATTATTCGATTGGAGAGGTGCCTTCCCCGCCGGCCGTAAAGATATTAGTGGAAACAATGTGTTCTGCGGTAGTTACTGGTAGAGTTAACAGTAGTGCAGGGTCGAACATTGTTTGGGGCTCTGCAGGTTTGTCGTGGCATTCCGAGGTTTGTATCTGGGCAGGTCTAACGCGCTCAAAAACGATGACACCTATTGGGAAGACCCCACCCTCATTTACAAGGCGAAATTCGTCTTGCATAACACACACATGAAACTGTGAGTAATACATTTTGTTGAAAATTTGTGCAAGTAAGTTATGACAGTTTTATATATGCATACGTATCATTTCAAATTACCATACATATAATTTCACAATCTGAGGCTGAAATGTGAGGACAAATACGCGTTATGGTCATTGATTTTACGTGTAATTTAAGTTTCTTAGGTATTACCCAGAGACTTCAAGAGTCCTGACCCCAACCGACTATAGCTGGCCTTCTTTTATATATCTCTAAATTTTTATCCGTCTTCTTCTGAATTACGACAGCGAAGCGCTCATCAAAAATCCCAACTAATTTTTAGCAATAGTCACGTGTATTAGTCCAGGGGTAACACGATTAGCTGGAGGTGGGATTCGAGATGTGAAGGCAGTACAGAACGCAATTGCAGGATTTGTTCTCGTCGGCCTGAGGAGCAGCAGGTGGCGACGCTTCACGGTAGGTCTCACCTTGTGTAGCGTAGGCACAGTAGCGACACTGAGCAGCAGAGACGTGATCCAGTTTGATGTTTAAATTTTCTGTGTTTTCATAATGACCTATTGTAATCAGACTGTTTTAGCACAATGTCAATAAAGTTTCCGATGTATTTTTTTCCACCTTCATCTTACTTACCCATTTTTTGTGCATATTTTACTCAGAATACTGTTAGCAGTGGAGCCAAACTGTATGTTCCTCATTACTATATGAGATATGAAATTTTACACGCATGCAAAACAGCCTAAATATCTTCACTTTTTGGAAGAAGTATGAGGAATTACTAAGTAACTGGATTAAAATTGCCAAGAATGTTTGTTCTTGAAATTCAAAACTTCTTCCACCCCCCCCACCCCCCCTGTTGGCGGCTTAGAATTCAGTTCCCGCCCAACCTCAGACTTAAAACAATTTTGATTGGCTGGAAGCCAACACTTATTAATACGGCCCTTCACAGAATTGTGAAAAACGACTGTTGGCTCACACTAAAAAGGATTTTCATGAAATTTGATATTTAAATATATTTCGTAAATCTGAAAATTAAAAAAAATATGACATATATAACAGACATTTGACGTTAAGATTTATGTACTTTTATAGTACCTGACTGAGGTCTTACAATGAAAATTGTTCCAGAAAATGTTTGTAGATTAAATGAAAACAATTTTTTTTTTCATTTTAAGTCTTTTTTACGAAAATTGTGGTGTGTATGTAATAACGTTCAAAATTTTGGTATAGCCAGAGAGTTCAGAGATGACAGTATGATAGAGCGCATACGATTTGCATACAGCATAATTAAGACAGTAATACGTACACAAACAGTTATAATTGTTAATTCTTAGCACTTTCATAACAGCAGTGGATATGCGAACAAGTTCAATGTGACGACGTACATTGCATTTCTTGCTAAATATATCCACATCTGCGGTGCATAGAGCAACAGAGGCCGTTGTTGCTGTCTGCAACATACGGATAGGTTGTGCGATGTTGAATAGATATAGACAGTTGTGTAATGTTTCGTAGCTCACAGCTGCATGCTGCATATTAATATGGGGGGGAAGTGTAATGGATATGCCAACAGTGTTCAGAGTATTCGGTGGGCTATATTGCAGGCACATCATTGTGGACGTGGAACTGACTTTTATTTAACGGTTTGGAATTGCATGAAGTGACGTTAGGTAATTTAAATGGTGTACTTATGCAAGATAAAAATGTCCAGACACTGAAATGTGAAGTCTTGGATAAATAATTATTGCTATTCTTTAGGTATTAATTATTACTGTAAATCCAGCAAACACAAAACAAATGTCATGCAGGTATACTCCATTGATAATAGAGTGTATGGAAGAGCCTCAATGAAATATGTCTGAAGAAGCCAAATTATAATTACCTGCTCTGACATCTCCTCTCCAAACTGGCAATATACGAATATGGCCAACAAGAACATAACATACACGAGTGCAGCCAGTGCTACATCGGCGTGATCTCCCCAACTCTGCCAAATGAAGCACATTATGATTAGTGGTTACAGCGTGACGTCTTGAGCTTATGAAGATATTCTACATCATCATGCTGCTCCCAAATCCGTTGAAGAAGTCTTATAGCTTATAAAGGGAAATGAATCACAGAACGTTACTGAAACTATTCATATTACGTGCTGTAATTTAGCAGTTACGAAAATACTGTTAGTGGATAAAATAGTGTAGAATAATATAATGTAAAAGCCTGAATTTTTAAATGTTATTCATATACGCACAAATAATTAGTGTAAATATATATTGAAATTAATCCGACATTTTTAGGTGTCAATATACCATTTTCATGGTTTCACATATTATGTGAGCTAAAGTTATGAATTATTAAAACGATAAACTACAGTAGTGTATTGTTATGGTAAAATCTTGGTAAATGTGGTCGCTAATGTAATTCCTGGTTAGGTGTGTGTGTGGTGCGCACGACACACACACAGTACACTACATCAATTTATCAACCAACGAATGCACACATAATTTCATATAAGACAGAGTAATAAAAGTCTGTTTTTACTCAGCATACGACGCACACCAACCACTGCTCCACAGCACATTCCCACACAACATGATATGCTGCCACAACAGTTCGTTTGCAAATACGAATTGATTTGTGAATATTGTAGTATAACTTTAGCAAAGAACAAAGCTCCCTGATGATGATCTGACAAGATCGAAACATGTCGGAGTGTTTTAAAGTGTTTTAAAATTGTTTTACGTGAAATTATATGTGCATTTTTTGGTTGATAAATTGAAGTGATTCTACGAAAATGCACGGTGCTACAACAACATTTATACTACGCTACTTGTTTGTGCATATGTTGGTATGGAGCTGTATGTTGGGACCCATGCAGAGAAGGTCAGGTAAGCGCTTTAAATCGGGTGCAAAAGAGAGCGGCTAAATTTGCAAATAATATAACTGAGTCGGGTTGGGAAACTTTTGACACAGGGAAGACTGATAACTCGAATATGCCTTCTTTTCAAGGCATATACAGGAGACGGGCTTGGAACCAATTACCTGCAAGCTCACTAGAGTCTTTCCCCTTTAAACTAAACAAGTTTATGAAAGGTGTTAAGAATGTATTTACAAGCAAGTGAATTGAATTGGGGATTGAGTGTAAATAAGTTAAGTGATGTGAAGTGTAGTGAAGTGGGGTTAAGTGACGTGATTGTTGTGAATTGAAGTGAGTTACAGTGATGTTCTTGTGGATTAAATTGCTTTGTACATTCGGGTGACTTTGTACTGAAATTCCTTGGTTATACGGTGGCTATGTAATTTCGGTATATCTTGTAATTTATTCGTTCTAATTTGCACTGTGGTGGTTTTAAATTGTTTTGTAATGTGTGGGTGTGTGGTGGTGTGTGTATGTATGTATGTGTGGAAATTACAATGTGTGGGTGTTTATGTACGTATGTGTTGGTAATATGTATACTAGCACTTTTCACCTAACCTGACTTTTTTCTGTGCTTTTTCCTCAGTTGTAAGGCAAATGCCAGGGTAAAACTCACAAAGATGGAGCATGGCCCGCACTCTTCCAAATTAGTTGCTATTTGTGTTGTTCTGTTCTTATTTGTGCTGTTCAATGTTGTTAATTTTTTCTTTCTATTTATTGTTTTTATGTAAATGTGTACTGTACTGCTGCCACAGTGTGTCAACCCAATTGCATTTGACAAATATATCTTATCATATTTATAACATCTTATATAATGTTATATATCATATGTAATGTCATGTCATATCACGTCATATCATATCGTATCATTTATCATATTACATATTTCATATATTATAATTCAAATATTATATTTCATACATCATATTTCATATATCGTACATCATACATCATACATCATATATCATATAATATAAATCATATCATATCATACTTCATATCATATCGTATATGATATATATCGTATCGTATCATATATCATATAATTAATATTTATAATTCAATATGAACAGTGTGAACATGAAATTCTGGACTTTTAATTCGGTATATGTTTTCCTTTGAAGTGTATGTATTTTGCTTCCCGACTTTTATCAGACGTATTGTACATTCTTGTCACATGTGCCTTAATGGACGTAGACAAATATTCATATTAGCAAAGGGAAGCCTGCACCGAAACTCAAATAATATATAAAGAACTGCGAGTTCGTAACCAAATTTTGAAGTCAGCTACACTGATTAATATAAAAAATTTACATTAAGTAACATTTAATTTCATGTTTAACAATTTAACATTACCTGTGATGTCGTAGAGAAGAGAGAGAGAGAGAGAGAGAGAGAGAGAGAGAGAGAGAGAGAGAGAGAGAGAGAGAAAGATTGAATTAACATCGCAACTTAAGAGGAACTACTATACTAAAATAAACATTCTCTTATTAGTCTTCAATTCAGAATAAAAATATGAAGTGGTTTATATATATTAGTCAGTAAACTCCCATAAAATAAAGTTTCGTAGCTCATGTTTGTCGTGTTACATTCTTAATTCAACCCGTGGTAAAGAGTTCCTGTTTGTCGCATTCACGGATGGATGTAAGGGATGTAGGATTTACAGGGCAATGGTCACGTAAGTATTTCGTGTTCCAATCGTTTGGTTTCTACCGATAAGAAAACAGATCTTGACGAAGATATTGTTAGTAATTCATTAAGAATATCATGTCTAATTTCACAACGGAAGGAAACTTGAAAATTTACGAAATGACCGAAGAAAAAAACGTGTGTGTGGGCGAGATTCTATATTATCGAACAAATCAGGAAGTGTGTATGTGAGGAGTCTTACTGTGGCATGAATAATGAAGTGCGTACCGTACCGTGACTGCAGAGAAGGCGTCAAAACACAACAACGATAAGATAAGCAGGAATAGTCCACAGAGTGGAAGGTTTGTTGTATCTTCCAGTACTGCCATGTATCTGAAATTGTGGAAGATAATGTAGCAAAACGCACGTTTTTCATTCGAATATGTAATAATATTTGTAGATTAAATTATCGTTGTTTGCCTTACCGCTTTATCTGCTGGTGATGACGTATACAGTTGTTAAGTTGTTCCTGCATGTGACGGAATTGTTCAGAATGAGTGTTCTTCTGTCCTGCTGCTTCCCGTTCGTCAGTCTCACCTCCACAGTCCTGCAGCGATGTGCCATGTGTCTGTCTGATGTCTAAGAGCGCCGCCCTGAGCTTCTCCAGCTGACTGCCGGCGACACACACTAGTGTAGCGTACAGGCTTGGAAAGCCAAAATATAAGCTTACTACGAAGATTGTTGCCATGACCTGTGGGAGTGCATGGACTTAATAAATCTGGCAAAGGTACTTATTCTGTTTACCGAAGTAGAAAACAGTCAGGTAATGTTCACTGTTCAATTGTGTTGCTGAAAACATTCCTTTACGGCGGCCTTGCGTACTTTGAGGTTTTACTTAGGTCTTTAACAGCGGTGGTTACAGAGGGCATATAAGGGGCAAGAAAGTAGTTGCAATTGTGACTGACTTTAAACATGTGTAGTAACTGTGTCAATGGCTTACTCCTATAATTATTTCTGCATAGTTCATATTATTCGTTTGTATGTTATGATATAACCAGAAAGAACTGAGTGCAGTACCGATATTTTCAAAAGAGCATTTTCCAAACATTAAAGTGGTGAAGAATTTGTATGTCAGTAATTTTTATTTTGTGAAAATAAATACCGATTTTCCGAAGGGGATTTGATATTTTGTTCGATCGATGGTAAGTCATGCGCTCCAGCACGGATTCTAGTAGTGACAAAGAGATATGGGAAGAAAACAATTGTAACAAACAGGGACAACATTTTCAGAAAGGAAGTAATGGGTAAGTAGTAATGCAGACTAAGGTATTGTATTATTAAGCGGGATGTTTAAATGAGAGCTGAAAGTCGGAGTAATTTGTACAGGCATGTCAGCTGCTTGGAGGTACTTGTACGTCTGAACAACGTTTTGTAATGGCTGCAGGACTGGCGGATCGCCGTCAGCCTCTCGAGGAAACCACCATGTTATCCAGCGCAAAAAGGATATACAAAAGCCCAAAAGAGAAGACTCTTTTGGTTCGAAGCACCTCGGTATATTGGGGTGACTACCGTGAATCATGTAGAAAGGTAGGGGTAAACAATTTTGGTATGCTTGCCGCTCTGCTTTATGAAGGAATTGGCCTGTCTATCAGAAATGATGTTATGCCGTATAGGCAGTTGTTTGGTCCTGTGTTAGACTACGCGTGCCTTATCTGGATTTGTGCTACCCGCACACATGCACATGCACATGCACATTCGCGTGGAATATAAAAGTAAGGGACTGAAGTCAGCACAGCAGAAGAGGCGGGTGATTTGGCTGAATGAAGTGTTGATGGCACTGATCGGCTGCCCAGGCTACGGCTACAATATTGTTGGCAGTTGTAGGTGGAATAGCAGGCTCTAATTAAACTTCGGAACGCGGCCCGCA
>Ga0123357_10011300_pt1 | contig 11435 bp, 2 predicted proteins | sample TergutEmb28metaG_FD_89873 | JGI IMG/M metagenome (GOLD analysis project Ga0123357, IMG submission 89873) | Embiratermes neotenicus P4 segment gut microbial communities from Petit-Saut dam, French Guiana - Emb289 P4 | ecosystem: Host-associated > Arthropoda: Insects > Digestive system > Gut ...
CTTGTGAGTGCGGTAATGAACCTTCGGGTTCCGTGAAATGCGGGGAATTTCTTGACTAGCTGCAGACCAGTTAGCTTCTCAAGAAGGACTCTGCACCATGGAGTAAGTAAGTAAGTAAGTAAAAATTATTTAGAGTCTGTGGAGTCACCTATGTAGCAGATATATGTGGTGAATTATAATCCTGTAATAAAAATGATATTTATGCATATAAGAACTGCGATATATCAATACATTATTAGATACTGAATGAATGGATATGACGAGAAATGTGAAAAGTTATTTTATGAAGGTAACTACATACCAAATTGTTAGGCGATGTTGTATTTCTAATGGAGAACTATTTTATTTTATTTATTTACTTCTTTTATTGTATCATTCAACAGTGAATTTTATCCAAAAATTTATGTGGAAAGATTCACACATATTTTAATTATAATTGTATTCTTGTTCTCGAAGAAATCACCCTGAAGACGGCCACATGAGTGGCCGAAACATTTTGATGATTAGAATACAATAAAATTTCATATATATATATATATATAATTAAAGGCATTTGTTGGTCTTTAATACGTTTTATGCAGCGAAAATCCTGATAATGTAAATTTCTCCCAGGTTCTTCTTTCCTCTTCTCCCTTGAGCCCAAAAAGCACTTCAGTGCGTGTACTTCACATAAGTAATACACGTTTTAAGACACTCGTACCCTATGATTTATATTTTTGTTTTTCAACCAATGTATGGAAGTCCTTGTCACCAATATGGAATGCCGCAATAATATAATTGTCTGTCACAATGCCGTAAGGACGCGGTTAAGTGTGACAAGCATTTACATTTATGCGGGTAACACTGAAAATTATCATGTGGCCTTTGAATGACACGAGAACTGCTGGACTGCATACGGATGACCTGGAAAACGAGCGAGGCTACGGCGCAAGGCAACTGCGGGCGTTTCGAGCGAAACTATTCCATAACAAATTAAAGTTTGCACGTGACACATTTCGTGACAAATGTGACTCTTTCTACGACTCTCTGAATTCCCCATGAAATTAAGTAAAACGTGTGCATCACAACTTGTTTGTCGTTTATATAGCGACGTTGTGAGGATCGCAGCTAGTGGTGCATTTCGAAATGAAATCGAAGTGAACTCGTGTGAACGAATTCAGCGTAACACGCCTGCATTTTTCTGGGAAAGATAAAGAAAAACTGTGATAAGCCTCAGCCAGAAAGGAAGTTGTTCCTACAGAAATTTAAACTTGCCACATCTGTGATGCAAACCAGAAGAAGTACCATATCAGCCCAAATTGCTGTGTGCTGAAACCGTATTTTGAAAACTTGCTCCGTGACGGCTGCACTTACTATGTAAAGCAGTGGCAGTAACACATTACAAAATGGCGGATGTTACAAAATGGAGTGTTTTGGTCCTTGAGGTTTCACAGAATTGTCGATGACTATCATAGTTTTCTGGAATATTATGCCGTGTGAATTGGTAACTAGGTAATTCCGAAGAAGACTAAATTGTTGCCAACTAAACCAGCCCAAAAGTTAACTAACGTCTTCCTTGTCCCATGTACTCCTTGCTTATGAGAAATTTCGCTGGACTATGACAAGGAAGTCTGTAGTAGGACTTTTTTTTTTTTTGTGACTGAACAGAATGTTTGTGTTCGAGAGACTGATGTATGTGAGTGAATGGCGTATAGAAGTGAAAGTGATAACTCAGTATTTGTTGATTACTCATGTAGAATGTGAGGCTAAATTTGTCCAGAGTATTAAGTAGGAAATTTCCTACAAGTAGTTATAATAATGTTTTCCGTAATTTATGGAAAAGGATGCACTGTTTCCAAGATAAGCGAGAGGTTAAAGTCTTACTGTTCTTCGAATTTAGGAATTTGAGATAATAGTTCTTAGGCGCGTTCGTAAAATTGCGACGAGCGATTATTATCTTTGTTCGCCCGTCCGTCTGTCCGCATGGAAAAACTCGGCTCCCACCGGACGGACTTTCATGAAATTTGATATTTAAGTATTTTTCGAAAAAACTGCCAAGAAAATTCAAGTTTCATTCAAATTGGACAAGAATAATGGGTACTTTACGTGACGACCACAAGACATTTTTGATTTATCTCGCTAAAGTCTTCTTAGAGTTTGAAATGCTCCGGATAAAATTTATAGAGGAAATCAAAACACACATTTTGTGTTCAGTAACTTTTTTTCCCGAAAATCGTGCCGTTTATGAGACAATGTGGAAAAATACTGTAGTACAGGGCAGGCTACAGATGACAATATGGCACATGCGCAATGCGTGCTGGATAACTAAGGGTACAGACACACACTTAGAATAAGTAGTACTTATTTCTTTTCCACGGCTATAATATTTACGCGAAAGCACTCAATGTTACGTTTGTATTCATACTGTCTCTCTAGTTTATCGTACCGCCGACCTAGCACGGAAAGCCCAAAAATGTGAAAATTGTTACATTCCCTTTCTCTCATAATGAAGGGCTCGTTTATCTATTTCTGGATCCGCTAATTTTCTGCGCCACGTGACGGGAACTTTGGTGGTGTAGTAGAGAACTGAACACTATATATATATATATATACGTAGTCCTCGCTTTACAACGGGTGTTCCATCCCTGGAGGAACTGTCGCAAAACAAATCGGTATTAAACAAACCTCAGCATGTATTGCAAGTCAGTGGGAAGCCATCGAATTACGTTGCAGGTCCCTCTCAAAATTTACATAATTATTATAATGCTATTATATTTAAAACTCTGAAATAAATGCCATGAATTTAAAAACATCATCTGTATGAATATAAATCAATTAAATGTAATATAAAATAACATAACTACATTTAATGAATTAAAAAATTTGTACATTTACTTCGATATGTTCGAAGCTCAAACCGAAAGTTTTCGTAAGCGCGCCCCCAGGCTGCTGTTTCGATCTTTTGTGACCGTGGAGTAAAAAAGAGTTTGTACTTCTATGACGAAGTTCCGAGCTGGGGATCTTCCTTTTTTTAAAATTTATTTCAAGGAACACACAGTGTTGACTGTCGAGATGTCGCTTCATCATCCTCTTTTGTTTCTTAAGAACTTCAAGAATCGACTTTGCCTTATCAGTAACAGCAGCTTGAGTCAACGGAATGTTTTTTTTTTTTTTGTAATTAAGTCATCCACCCCTAATGACAACAATTTCTAATTTTTTTTTATAAAAGTTTTCTTCTTCTACAACTCCGTTGTGTCGGCACATACTCTCGTACTCTCGCAGCAAGTTGCACTGACTCTTTCAATTGTCTGCATTTTCTACTACGGTACTGACAGTCGAAGCAGCCAGTATCACACTTCTGCCCACTAGGACGTGTCTGACCATCTTCCATTCAATGATTTACCTCCGTCTCCTTTTACAACGTGACCCGTTAGCACCATTTCGCATTCACTGGCTTCACTGCACTTCTCTTAATAAATACGGCATCTTCTATTTTAGGAATGTAATCAGACATCCTTTGTAAATGCGGCAATGAACCTCCGTGCTCCATAAAATACAGGGAATTTCTTAACTAGCTGAAAACCGGTTAGCTTCACAAGAAGGACTCTGCAGCATAAGAGTGAGTAAGTAAGTAAATTAGTAAGCAAGTAAGTAAGTAAATATCCCTGATTGGCTTAGGTGGTGGATGGGGATAGCTCTCATCTCTTATTGGCTGCGCTGTTTCTTTACATAACATCCGGTATTTATATTTGCGCTTTTTAAATTTTTATAGTTTTTTTTATATTTTTGACCTTCTGGTTTCAAAACCCTCTTTATTGTGACGCGTCGCAAACCAAACCGTCTCAAACAGAGGGCTAACTATATATATATATATATATATATATATATATATATATATATACACACACACACAAGTGTGTGTTGTAATTCCAAACACAATTTTGCACTCAGTAATATAATTAGTTATAACATTTTAAATTCAGAATGTTGGTGGTCACTGGGTGTGAGTTGTGAGTTTTGGAAAGCTGGGTTATCAAAATTCAGTAACATATTTAAAAAATTTAATATTCCACTGCTAATAATGGTCGTAGTGTAATTTGAATTTTCACTGACAGCAAGACCATTGTCACCTTTCGTTTGTCACAGTTATGTGCCCGGAATAATACAGTCGGTATAGCGACTCGCTACAAACTGGACGGTCTGGACGGTCCGGACGGATCGGGGATCGAATCCCTGTGGAGGCGAGATTATCAGCATCCGTTCATTCCGTCCATGGAGTCCACATATTCTCCTGTACAATGAGTACCTTGTCTATTTTCAGGGGGTAAAGCTACCGGGGTGTGGCGTTGACCACCCACCTACATCTAGCGCCGGGGTTAAAGAAAGATTAGTGCTATGCTTATACTGCCTCGTGCCCTCATGTCATGTTATACGGTGACCTTTACCTTTACCTTTTCTACAGTCTGCCGACGTAACATGGTAACAAGCGATGTAGAATTGTCATCTTTTGATTGAGTATAGTACTTCAGCTTGTTGGAGAAAATATAATACCCTGCAAATATTTTTGAGGTGATGGACTGTTTCAAGAATTGTTTCGTAAATTAGGCTATTTTTCAATACAAATGAAAGTCGTAAATGTCGTGGTAATGTTATTTTCCTCCAAAGAAAAGTTCTATGTACATATTTGCGTATAGATTTTTTATTTACCTATATTACATTCCCCACAGACTTCCAGTGTTTGCACTTTAAGAAGAACTTTCAAATATGCGGTTAGTATATTGACAAATGAATATTTATTGTTGCAAGCCACAAATAGATTTATCGCTTGGCAAATGTCCTTTAATAATACTGGCTGCAAAGAATAAATTACAGCAGATGCAACAATGTTTACTGAGGGAGTTATCGCATGCTTAACATGGATAGCGTAGAAGCACGAAGAACTCTGTTACGTATATCCGCCACTCGAGTACATAAGCTTTACGGCATGCAATATACAAAGTCTCCAAGCGCAACAGCACACGAAGCAGTAAGTCCTGGAATTTAATGTGCACAGTTCGTAGTGATGTTACAACAACCATGACGTATTTCCGCTTCCTTATGAAACGTGGCAAGAAATGAGCAACATGCTAATGATGTACTGTGCAACAGCGGAATGCGTCGGTTTAAAGCCCAAATAATAGGGTGCTGACATGAAGATGTGATTGTATCAGCAGAGACGAGATGTGTAATTAAATGGATCTGACCCTCTGCTATTCTTATCTGCTTATAATATCTCTATATGTTATGGCTGCAACTCACTGCATTCAGACGTCGCTCTATTCCTCTTCATAATTTCACGTAGAATAAAAGCTAAAAGGTAAAGGTAAAGGTACAGTTCACTCTATAACCTACCATGAAGGCCCAGAGGGTATGTACATGTATATCTGTACTATTTCTTTAACTTTGGCACTAGATGCGGGTGGGTGGTCGCCGCCACGCCTCGGCCGCTTTACCTCTGGGAAACACCCGATAACCATTGTATAGGAGGCAGGGCCGTTCTGGACGGGTGCCGAAAATTTCGCCCCCTACCGGACCGTCCAGCCCGCAGCGAGTCGCTGTACCGACTGAGCCATCCCGGCCCAAAATTTTGCATGCATTAAGTCTATAAAACACGAAACCTTTCCAGTAATTTATCAACTAACTAACTCCATTGAGCAGAGTCATTCTTGAGAAGCTAACAGGGTTTCAGCTAGTCGAGAAATTCTCTGAATTTTTGGAACCCGAAGGTTCATTACCGCATTCACAAGAGCGCACTAACTTTCCCTGTTCTGGGCCACATCAATTCAGTACATGACACCCTCCCACTTCTTTAGGATACATTTTAATATTATCATCCCATCTATATCTGGGTCTTCCAAGTGATCTCTTTTCCTCAGATTTCCCCACCAAAGCCCTGTATGACTCTTTCCTCTCTTCCATACATGTCACTGCACCGCCCATCACATTCTTCTTGGTTTGCTTGCCCGAATAGTATTTGGTGAGGAGTACAGATCAGTAAGCTCCTCATTATGTAGTCTTCACCATTCCCCTGACACCCTCGTCCCTCTTAGAACCAAGTATTCTCCTTAGTATCCTGTTCTGGAACGCTCTGTGGCTATGTTTCTCCCTCATTGTGACAGACCAACTTTCGCACACGTACAAAAAAACAAAGTTATATTCCTGTATATATCTTAGTATCTATACTTATGAATAGCAAACTGAAAGATAGCCGGTCCCAGTGGCCCTGCGGTCTAAGGCGTAGGTCTGCGGCAGATCGCCTGCTGAGATTGTGGGTTCGAATCCCACCGGAGTCTGGATGTCTGTATGTTGTGGGTGTTATGTTGTCAGTTAGAGGTCTCTGCGTCGGAGTGATCACTTGTCCACAGGAGTCTTACCGAGTGTGGTGTGTCTGAGTGTGTGTTCTAGAAACCTCGTGAATGAGGAGGCCCCGGCCCACTGGGGACTGTTGTGCCAAAAATAAAAATAAAATAAAAACTGGAAGACCAAAGATTCTGCACCTAATGATAGCAAGCATTCTGCACCTAATGATAGCAAGCATTCAGCACCTAATGGCAGCAAGCATTCTGCACCTAATGATAGAAAGCATCCTGCACCTAATGATAGCAAGAATCCTGCACCTAATGGTAGCAAGCATCCTGCACCTAATGATAGGAAGCGTCCTGCACCTAATGATAGCAAGCATCCTGCACCTAATGATAGCAAGAATCCTGCACCTAATGATAGCAAGCATCATGCACCTAATAATAGCAAGCATCCTGCACCTAATGATAGCAAGCATTCCGCACCAAATGATAGCACGCATTCCGCACCTAATGATAGCAAGCATTCTTTACCTAATGACAGCAAGCATCCTGCACCTAATGGCAGCAAGCATCCTGCACCTAATGATAGCAAGCATCCTGCACGTAATGGTAGCAAGCATTTTGCACCTAATGACAGCAAGCATCCTGCACCTAATGATAGCAAGCATTCCGCACCTAATGATAGCAAGCATCCTGCACCTAATGATAGCAAGAATTCTGCACCTAATGACAGCAAGCACCCTGCACCTAATGGCAGCAAGCATCCTGAACCTAATGATAGCAAGTATCCTGCACCTAATGACAGCAAGCTTCCTGCACCTAATGATAGCAAGCATTCTGCACCTAATGGCAGCAAGCATCCTGCACCTAATGATAGCAAGCATCCTGCACCTAATGACAGCAAGCATCCTGCACTTAATGATAGCAAATATTCTGCACCTAATGACAGCAAGCATCCTTCACCCAATGATAGCAAGCATCCTGCACCCAATGATAGCAAGCATTCTACACCTAATGATAGCAAGCATTCTGCACCTAATGATAGCAAGCATTCTGCACCTAATGATAGCAAGAATTATGCACCTAATGATAGCAAGCATTCTGCACCTAATGATAGCAAGCATTCTGCACCTAATGATAGCAAGCATTCTGCACCTAATGATAGCAAGCATTCCCTAACTCCAATCTGCCCTTAATTTTTTATCGAATAGAATTTTTATCCGTTAGCGTTTTTCCCAAATATTTTAACTGTTCCACGCTTTCGAAGTATTTATTGCCTATCTTTATGCTGTGATTACTTCCCGCATTCTGAACTCGTTCTTTTCATATAATCTCTTCTCTCTTTTTTGCTGCCGCTCTGTGTGCTTGATGATTTCTAGGAGCCTTCGTGGTCACAAACACAGTATATTGTATATGAACGTCCTGTTCATATAATTGCCAAATGTTCGTTCTGACATGTCTCCCTCCGCCTTTCCTTCTCCCCATTCCCTCGTCCCAAGCTCTCCTGCAAAAATGGTAAGTCGTAGTCGAAAATCGCTAATTCAAAAATCTTCCTCTTATAGAGAAATCCGCGCATAAACTGGCGCAATTTGTGCCGTTGCTAGGAAATCCGTACAGAAAATTCTAATTACTCTCGATTGTAGAGCTTTTAATAGGATGTTGCTATTGAAACACGAAACTTGTGTTGAAGACGCGGATGTACAAACTGTTGAAAAATAGTAAATTTTACAAGATATCGTGTTTCAGTAGATTTGGATATTACTGGATATAGGGTAAGGTACGGAAACTTTGTTACATTCTTTACGCATTATTAATAAGACAGACAATGTAAGTATGAAAGTAACATTATGGCACTTTCACGTAACCGCTGTTGCAGTGGAAAAGCAGTAATTATTACATAATCTGAGTGCGTGTCTGTAGCCTTATTTATCCATCATGCAAAGCGCATGCGCCTTATTATAGTGTCGTCTGTGGCCCGCCCGGCTGTACCGTATTTTTCCACTTATCTCAAAAGGGCACGATTTTCGGCAATAATTTATTGAAGTTACAGTTTGTGTTTTGATTTTCTCAACATCTTTGTCTGAAAAATGTTTCATTATAAGAAGAACTCAGCCCAATATCGTAAATATACGTAGCTAATCATGTAGAAGTACGCTTTTATTCTTGACGGATTTCAATGAAACTTGAACTTTCTCAACAGATTTTCGAAAAAAAAAAAAATACTCAAATATCAAAATTCATGAAAATCCCTCTCGTGGAAGCCGAGTTGTCCCATGTGAACGGACGGACAGACATGACGAAGCTGTCATTTTTTGCAATTTTGCCAAGGCGCCTAGAAAGGTTAAAATGTAAACACTTTGCTACCTTACTTAGTTCGTATATGAGTATAAAATAATATAATATAATACGAGCTGCGAGGCAAACGGTTACCGAGTCTGGGGCAATATAAGATTTTTTATTGTGGTCGTTATTATCATCATAGATCTTGGAAGTGGGTTGTGGGAGATTAATCTGACTCAGGATAGGTACAGGAAGCGGGCTGTTGTAAATGTGGTAATGAACATTCAGTTCTATAATATACGGATAATTTCTTGACTGTCTGAGAATCGGCCAGCTTCTCAAAAAGGACTCTGCTCCATGGAGTAAGCAAGTAAGTAATTAATTAAGTAAGTAAATAAGTAAGCAAGTATTCTATTAAGCAAATAAGCAAGTAAGCAAGTTGTAAGTAAGCAAGTAAGTAAGTAAGCAAGCAAGTAAGTAAGTACGTAAGTAAGTTAGTTAGTTAGTGTTACTGTCGTCTTCAGCGTAGCCGATTCAGACTCGCAACGCCAGTCCGGCCTCCCTGCCGCTGCTGGAAGCATCCCTGAATCTCCCCTTTACTTAACGTCGCCCGGCACCGACTAGGATTCAACTTGAATACTCGCGATGTCCTCGAATTGTAAGCGTTGTATTCTGACAGAAGCCAATCTTGATGGCGCCAATTGGCTGGGCGTTTTCTCCTATCGCCGTCCCTGAAACGCCTTTAGAACCCTCTTGTATAAATGTCGGTCCACGAACCAAGCCCCTAGGAAAACGTCCCTCAATGTCAAAGAAAACAGCCGACATGTTCTTGAAGTATTGTCTAACATGCCTTGCCTTTTTCAGGTGTGGAGATAACGGGCTTTTCTACTGGGAAGATTGCTGCTCTAATTCTGTGTCATGAACATGAGACTTCAGAAAGAAGAGTTCTAAACTTTCTAGCCTAATCTTGCAGGTCCTCACGTACAGACAATCTGTTTTGCTTCCCATTGTTCATCAGAAGGAGCACCAATCTTGCAGCAATACGCCTCGCGTTTAAATCTTCAGCTAAGTCGTCGGTGTAAACTGACCGTGTGATAGCATTTTTAATCGTAGGTCGTTTCTTCTTTCCGATGCCGCGACTAACTTCTCTCACAGTTTATACAGTCCACCATGACCTTGGTCGATCTGAACATTCAAAATTCTCAACCGAAGTTTGGCCAATTTTTAAACACGAATAACACCCAAAAGTTTGTTTTCTAGTGATCTAGTTATCACGAAAGGCCTTTTAAGCATATCGCAAGTTTTATAAGTTGGTTTATTAATATTAAAACATAGCATGATGCGAATTCTCTGTTTCTTAAAGTCAATCATTTCACTAGGCTGCACCCGCGCGCGCCCTTAGACGTCAGTTGTACAAAAACGCGGCATTCTCTTACAGCGACACTCACCGCACTAATGTAGAAGAAATGAAGTAATTGTTACGTGGCGAGACATAGCTTTATTTTATCTGGTTACCACTCTGATCCAGAAACTTCTCTCTCGCACCCTGTATACATAGAAAAGGTAATTCTTTAATGTCTGTACACTGTACATTCATCTGTCATCTACTACATGTTTCGGCCGATTGTGGTCACCACCAGGTCGATTTTACAACATGCAAAAAAGACAATATTCTACGTTTGAGTTATCTAACCTTTTACAGACAGAAGGAATCTTTCGAAAATTCGATAGAAAATTTTGTAAAAAAGTTGTTTTGTGGTGTTAGGAATTAATTGCAGGAATAAGGAAAATACATAATAAATTTAAAATGTATGTTTATTGGTTACAAATATATGATACAAAATAAGCCGTAGGCTGGACGGTCCGGGGATCGAATCCTTGTGGATGCGAGAAATTCCGCACCCGACCAGACCGGTCTTTGGGCCCACCCAGCCTACCTACAATGGGTACCGGGTCTTTCTGGCGGTAAAGCGGCTGGGGCTTAGCGTTGATCCTACACTTCCATTTAGCGCTGAGGTTAAAGAAAGAGGTGTGGGCCTCCATAGTCTGTTCTAAGGTGAAGGTTACCTTCATGCACACATTGGTCTTTCTGAACCAAATTTAAAGAAAACGCAGGAAGTTTTACCACAGACTGCTGCACGTGTGCAGGTCGGCGTGCTGTTACTTACTCCATGCAACAGAGTCCTTAAGAAGCTAACAGATTTTCAGCTAGTTAAGAAATTCGCCGCATTTTATAGAACCCGAACGTTCATTACTGCATTCACAGGTGCCCGCCATCTATCCCTAACCTGAGCCAAAGTATCAGTCCAGGTCCGAGGCAGTCTGTGTGAACATTTCATAAAAGGATACGTTTGTACGGTGAGGAGTTTTTAACACCTCGCCCCACCTCCAAGCTGGAGGACCACCCCTTGTCAGATGTCCACGACTGCTTATTTAATATACTCGCAGCTACCCTCCGTATTGGAGGCCGTTCCTCCAACCGCACATTGAGTACGCGCCATGCTCTGGTGACAGGGAACCAGTTATCACGGCGGCGTGCTGTTACGACTGTTAATAACACATAATTTCAATCCGCAACAATTGCCCCACCTGAAAATCTCTTCGTCAGCGCCGTATTGTCTGTACGATACATGATAAAGTTACCAAGCAGCAGCAACACGTATATAGCGGTGTGAATCTTCATATTCGTTTACTTTGAGTCTGCCCCCCCCCCCCCCCCCCCCCCCCCCCCCCCCCCACCCTCTCCTGCCCTCCCCTCCTCCACGCACCCCAACACCCCCACACTTCGCCTTTTCATAAAAATCAAAAACACAAAAACAAACATAAACTAGTCAC
>Ga0123357_10011301_pt1 | contig 11435 bp, 6 predicted proteins | sample TergutEmb28metaG_FD_89873 | JGI IMG/M metagenome (GOLD analysis project Ga0123357, IMG submission 89873) | Embiratermes neotenicus P4 segment gut microbial communities from Petit-Saut dam, French Guiana - Emb289 P4 | ecosystem: Host-associated > Arthropoda: Insects > Digestive system > Gut ...
CAACATTGGATATAGGTGTTTTGGGGTTTTTCGGTATAGTTTAACATAAGGAACACCCTCCCGAAGTCTGGTCCGTTCCTCCTGTTACACCCTGTATATATATATATATATATATATATATATTGAAAGGAGGGGGGATTCACTAGAACACCATTTTTACAAACAATAATTTGAGGTTAAAGTACTGTTGAACGACAAGGTACGACGCCACACAGAACTTGATAAACACAAAGAATGATTGGCTTACTGTGTACTCACTTAATAGTGATGAGTTATAAATTGTAACTTTTCTGTGTTATAAAAGTTGCCATATTATGCTCTGTAGGTCTTTTACACTATGTCTGTTCAATTGTATACTGACAATATTCAGGTGGCCGAGGGCCGGAAATACTTTCCTCGAGGACTGCAAGTTGGTCAGCTCCACCCACAAGCTTAGTTACTTTCGTCTTTGACGTGACAGTTGCCAATTTCCAATGCGGTGGCTATACTGGTCACTGTCTCTTACTGTGAATTTCAATGTGGTTCCTTTGTTTCCTCAGGTTACTCCGTTCTGGAAGTGGCTCTAGTGGTACAACCACCTCTCACGCTCATGTGTTTACCATGTTGTCACTTCCCACGGCAGGAAAGCAAAAATTACCAGCTCGGAGTGCCCTCCAGTGGTAAGATATTCATATAAAGTTTCACCGAAATCAATCCAGAGTTTCTCACGCAAAACAAGCAAACAGACAGACAGATATGACCTCCACTTGTTGCATTCTTTTTACGTACATCATGAGAATGCTTGTAAAGTGAAAGTAAAGCACGAAAAGTACACATTACCTCTGGAAGTTACGGTGGGACCAGATTCATCTGGCTGAGTGCCAGGCCCTTGTGGCCAAAGTACTGAGTCTTCATGTTCCTGTCTTATCCAAATGAATGACCATGAACTTATGATGACGGAGACTTCCCGCTGAGATAGTGTGACAAATGTGTTAATTGAGGAGAATATTTGGACCTAGGAGGGACGAAGTAACGGGGGAATGGAGGAGATTGCATAACGAGGAGCTAAATGATTTGTACTCCTCACCCAATAGTGTGCGGGTTATAAAATCGAGAAGAATGAGATGGGCTGGGCATGTGGCGCGTATGGGTGAGGAGAGGGGGTGTATAGGGTCTTGCTGGGAAAACCGGAGGGAAGGAGACCACTGGGGAGACCTAGGCGTAGATGAGTGGATAATATTAGGGTGGATCTCCAGGAGGTGGGATGTGGGTATATGGACTGTATAGGGCTGGCCCAGGATAGAGACGGGTGGCGGACGCTTGTGAGTGCGGTAATGAACCTTCGGGTTCCGTGAAATGCAGGGAATTTCTTGACTAGCTGCAAACGAGTTAGCTTCTCAAGAAGGACTTTGCACCATGGAGTAAGTAAGTTTAAGGAGAGAGTACAGTTTGGCTAAACTGCCACGACAGATTTTGGGGAAACTTTTGGATGCCAAAGTGCTCCATCTTGTCAAGGTTTGACTCGCTTTTCTTAGCTTAAGGTGGGGGTGGGGGCTGTGCGCTCACAATATCTGATATAATAAAAGCTGCAATATTAATCATATTTGGGACCAAACGTTTTCTAGGTATTAGTCTTCTGGCTGCTATAACGTTACACATAATGTGCATCTTTGTGAACATAGTAACTTCCCAACAGGCCTAAGTCTTAAATTGTCACTTGACAACTTGTCCTGGTTTCCCCACTGCATTTCTATTCCCTTTTCATCACTACTTACATAACATGGTGTAGGCCCATACACAATGCTAAAAAAGACCAGAAACACCAAGGAGTAATGACCGCACTTTTGGAACCAATGCCGGGTGTTAACGGTTCATTGTATAGTGAAATTTAATGAGGCTATCAGTCAGTTTCCGGTTAACTGAAGCTTCTGGATCATCCAGTGCTAGATATCATAGCTTTTACTGTAATATTAACTTTTATCACGAGCTGAAAATAATACTTAAACATGCTGTCAGTTCTAATACGGAGTGTTCTTTTATTGTGTCGCCGCACACAGCAGCTTTATCGCATAGAAAGACGGCATCTGCCGGATCATCCTGTAAATGCTTCTGTGCTCAGGGACATGATAGAAGGAATTCACTGTATAAAGCTCCATAAGAAAGGCCACGTTCAAATTAATAAACATCTGCAAATACCAGTTTCACTGATAGGAGAGCTAATTGAGAAAAACCAGCTTCATGGAGTGATAGTAAATGTGCTAAAAGTGAGAAAACCTATGGGAAGTAAAGAGGATTGTTGTGCATCCTGCTAATTACGCCACACTTCAGCTGAAATTATTTTATGATAAAGTACAGACAAGTCACGCTATTCACATTCATTTGTCATGACTTAAGTCCACGAACACATTAACAAAATATGCAAGGGCAGGAAAAAACCTAATACTTATAGTATCGTTTTATCCCATTTCTCTAAGATATGTCTTAATAGTATTCTCCAGTGCATGTTTGGATCCATAAGTTGTCTCTTCATAACCAAAATTTTGCAAGCAGTGTTCATCTCCCTTTGCATGCCACATGCCTTCTCAGTCACACAACACTTGATTTCAGCAACATAAATTCTGGCCAAGTCCAGTTCCTTGTTTACACACACACACACACACACACACACACACACACACACACACACACACACACACACATACACACACACATACATACATAAACACACATGCATAAACACACAGTAGTGTGTAGATTAAGTCATGAAGATACAAAATATATGCAATATAAAAACATACAGAATTATTACAATAAAATAAAAATATATAGATTTCATAAACAGCAGTGGTGAATCCTAGTTTAGAGGTAAGGGGTAGCAGGAGAGACCACAATAACTTTGAATCACAATTCCAGTAGATTTTTCACTGATTACAGTACAAAGGATCATTCTTAAACATAAAAATTCATCACCAGAGCAAACACATTGTATTTAAGAAGTTTCTTAATGCTACTTTAAATTGGACCTTCTCATTCTTAAGTCTTGTGAGATTAAGCAGTAAACTCCTTAAAATTAATGCCAGCAGAGAATGCCCTCTGAAAACATGCAAAGTTGGCATCTGTCCTATGAAAATGGGGCTTATTCCTTGTATTAATACTATATAAAGATGAAATGGAATGAAAAATTTCTTGGGTATTTAAAATGAAATTCATTAATAAAAACACTTACTGCCATAGAACAAGTACAACTTCTAACAACTTAAACAGACTTCTAAATAAATTTTATGTTTTGCACCAACCATCACACTAACAGTTTTCTATGAGCAAGAATGTTTTTGCTGATTGACACATTATAAAGTAAAAACAGGTGAAATGAAGTGCCTGCGAGTGTAAATACTGCTGATATGGAACACTGACCTAACTGCATAACATGATCCATGTAATTTAGGAATTATTTGATCAATACAACTCTTCCAGCTTAGGTGGTTATATATTTGCAAACATTTTATACCTGCAATTTTTTTGTCAGTTCCCAACCAACCCTTAATTTTAGGAACTCACTACATGTTGACAATTGTTAGTCTTTTCTCCTTCTTGTTGTATCCTGTGTTCAGCTGTGTTTATCCATGCCATTCTGCTACTGCCTCAGCATATGAATGCTAAGCCGCTAAATTTTTTATATATTTTTCATATCCCATTGCATGCCACATGGTGCCTGCAACACCCTACTTGATTTCAGCAATGTAGTTTTTCTGAACACGTATAATGCACAGTTTATCCCCAAGCTTGTGTAACTCACTATATATGTTGGTATTCTAAATCAGTTCTTCCTTCTTATCTTGCTGAGGTCAGCACTGTTAATCCATGCCAGTACATTCTGCTACTGCCTCAGGATTTTAATTTCATGTTCTTAATTTTGTATAAATTTTTCATATCCAATTGCATGCCACATGGCTTCTACAACACCTTACTTGATTTCAACATTATAAGGTTTTCTGGTCAAGTCCATTGTCCAGTGAAACACTGCACAATGTGCAGTTTTTTTAGATGAACTGTTTTTAGATACCTAACCAAACTCTATGTTTGAGGAACTTTCTGTATATGTTGGTATTCTATATCACTTATTCCTTCTTGTTGACTTGCTGAGGTCAGTGGTGTTTAGCATCACATCACAATTCCTTCTGCTACTACCTCAGGAAGTGTATTTAATGCTATTATATTCTACTTTTATTTTATGCACTACATACTCAAGTACTGATAGTTGAAGAATAAAAGACCAAATTGATATCAATTGCTATTTTATTTCATTTCTTATGTGCTCAACATGTTTCGGACGTTAATATATCCATCATAAGGAGCTTGCGACTATTTTGTTGAATTACCACATTGGTCGTATTGTTCTTGGTTCGATGTGTGTTGGAGTTTCAGTGTGGTTGGGTTGGAGTTGTATTCATGTTGCAAGCTGCAGCCTGCAACACGGATACCACTCCAACCCATCCACACCGAAACTCGAACACACATCGAACCAAGAACAGTACGACCAATGTGGTAATTCAACAGAATGGTCGCAAGCTCCTGATGACGTATTAATGTCCAAAACATGTTGAGTGCATAAGAAGTGAAATAAAATAGCAAGTGACATCAAGTTGGTCTTTTATTCTTCAACTATCACAATGATGCTCGGTCCAATAACCATAAGATACTCAAGTATTATTTGTAATACATTACATGTAATTCAACATAACTACTTTGACGTTCAAAAGTTTTAATCCTGCAGACCTACTGAAAATTATTACAGAATAATACTGATCACAAATGAAGTTGTATTTTCCTTTAAGCATTAGTTCATTGCAGATCCTTAATAAGGGAAATATCTATTACATTTATTATGAAGAATCACAAGTCCTGTGTGACATAAAGAAACTTTCTTTACCACCTCCCATGTTGACTTCATCAACATTACATTGCATGTGAAATACCTCTGTTATTAATGCTGAACATAATCTGCAGGCAACAATCTCAGTAACCTAACAGACTACAATGATTAATGTACAGATCTTGGGATCAAATAGTATGTATTGTGCTTAATCTGCCATGGTGCAGAGCTTTGAAGGTGCACAGTAGTGTGTTACTACTGTGCACCTTCAAAGCTCTGTTCATGATATCACGTTAATTAATAGCATTAACTTCTGAACATTAAGATTTCCCTATGTTACAAATATTTAATTCTGCCTCCAAAAGAACACAGTCTGTGCCTGTTAGAAATACCAGTCAATTAATGGTGCACAAAAACCACGGACTGTGTACTCTAAGAAACACATAAAAAATGTACTACACTGTGTGAGCAATGTGCATATTTCTTAGTGTTAAATTTGGCAGTACATATATTAACCACTAAACTTCAAAATGCTACAATGAAATATTCGTCATGGCTCCAGTGTGATGAGGAATCAGAAAGCATGTTTCTTTTCCTAATTGGTATTTATAATCGATTAGAAACTTCTGGGCCTTGCTATGACGCAGCAAAGAACTGTAGAATGCTGACGATCGGAATACTGCATAAAGTCTAATTATAAGATAACAGAAGTGAGGTTAGGGTGCGGCTTACTTTTTCGAAATACGAATTACAAATCTCGCAATTATGTAAATAAGAGTGAATGATAATTTTTACGTTCCGGCCTTTTCACTTAAACGAAAAATGTTTTTGGGGTACCCATTGAACGGACATGTGAGCAAAGATGGCTTGCATCTTTTACAGTAATTCTTTTCCATACACACAACAGGGGTGTCGTTTTACAGCTTTCCAAAGAGGTACAAAGTCCAGTCCATAACTTAACAACAGTTACCAAAGTCTGAAGCTTTATGAAGCACGTCCAGTATGTCTAAAATAAGACTTAAATCTGGAAACTGTCCAGCACAAAGAAAACACTTGCTTACCTGAACTTCAAATGAAGACCACTGACTTAAGCTGCTAATTTGTTACTGAAAATATTTGACTAAAACTTCGGCATCCAACCCGATTCTATTGTACCCGCATGAACAGCATGTGAATAACATGTCACGTAATTGTATTAAGAAGCCTACAAATATGAATACACTTGAACGTCACAAGCACTGCACAAGGTGGTGGACTCACAGATGATCTGTGCCCACGGGCATATAGTTCTGCGCTCTGTAAATTAGTAGCTAAGAATAAGAAATTATTCTAATTATGAAACTGCATATATTGTATTTCAATTATAAACTTAATTTTAGAATATTAAAAAAAGTCCTTAGTGAGGGGATTATTTAAAAAAACAAATGTATCAATAACAAAGAAATAAATATCCATTTATCTTAGTGCATAGTGTCCCAGCATCATATTCACCTATTTACATAGGCATCATAGCGGAGAGGTTAAAGTGGCTACCGCACGGGCAATGTGATCTACCATAAATATAAAACGGTACGTCTCAGGGCAGTAATGGACCTTGCCTTTACGCCCGCAAGCGTGGATAGTAGCTGGCACTTGGCTGCTATAAAAATAGACAGCGTGATTAACCGAACTCCAACTCGTGGTAAGGGGGTGCCATATTTTCGAAGGATCGTGTTTCTAATCTCAGCAGCGGTAATGGCCAATTTTTTCTCTACTATAAATTTTTCAAGTCACGTAGCAATGTAGGGAATTGATATTCGTATATATCTGAGTATGTTTTACGAGTTTTTATAAATATTTATTACAGTATTAAATTCAGGATTTCATGTACAGGCTTACATATTATTTTGCTTGTACGTACAGTTCATTAATCCAAATGTTTGTCATAGTAACAACAGGATATGGCATAGTAGCTGCTCGGAGAAGAATTGTCCCTAAGAAGTTTATATTGCCCTAGCTAGTCAAGAACTTTCCGCCATATTTGGAACCGTATTCTTCATTGTTGTGCTCACGACTGCCCAAAATTTGTCCAAATTTTGATCCACATAATCCAATCCACGGCCTCCCAAACTATTATTAAAGTACTGTTTTAATATTATTCTCTCATCTAAGCCTACGTCAACCAAATGGGCCCTTTCCTTCAGTTTTCCCCGCCAAAATCCTGTACATATTTCTCTTCTCCACCACAAATGCTACATGGTCTGCATATACCATTCTTCTCTATTTCATCACAGGTATCATATCCGGCGGGTTGTGCAATTCATGAAGCTTCTCATAAAACGGTTTCCTCCAGTTCCTGCTTCGCCTTCACAATTAGTTACAAATATCTTCCTCGGCACCCTGTTCTCGAATTCCCCAAAAGTGAAATATCAAGTTTCACACACACGTATGAACGAACAGGCGAAATTATATATTTCTGTTTATTTCAATCTTTGTGTAGTTCTGCAAAACACGGAACCGACTTCCGCCTCGAGATGCACTTACAGACACAGAGTTGCATTCTGCCATTAATAGTTCAAAATAAGGAAATATAATATTTCCGAAATTTTAAATTTGAATTTAAATGACAAAATTATTTTGCCTTGCCGAAAGAAATAAGCCTAATGTAAGGATTGTTTTATATATAAAGTGTATTATTGCCAAGTAAATAAAATTCAGTCGCCGAGGAATTACCCAAAATAAAGAATACAAATATATATATATATATGTATATATATATATCGACTTGTCTTAGTTTACAGAGCTTAAATATTGCGAAAGAATTGTAAGCTGCCGTCGTCACGAGGCTAGTTTACGCGGTTCCCATTAGGGGAAAGCAAACTGAAATTCCAGCATCACTGGTCTCCTTTTGGCGCCCATGTACGAAACAAAATGGTGGTAGAAAAATACGACTGCATTTCACCTCACATTTTATAAACGTCTACAACAACCCTGTCATTATGAATGTTAGGGACATAAGTAATTATTTTTTATTTTATTTTTTTTTTAGAAACCGCAGGATCTCCGACTTAAAATTTGGAATGTATTTCTAACAAATAAGGCATACGTTCCTTTATCATACGTGGTAATGGTTGAATATTAGGCTGAGCTGTGGATGCACTGTATCGTAAAATAATGTTGCGTCTAACGTAATAGTCCAAGTCATAAGAAACTGTAGCCTTTTTATTTGAATCTGTATAATGTCAGATAGTAAATCTGAAGAAAATTTATACCGAGCCGAACGGTTGCAGGTATATCACGAAAATAATAAATTATTAATTTTTTATGCATGCCATTTTAATTTGTCATTGTTGCTCCAAAACATCTTAACTTTGCCAAATTTGCGAAGTTTATGTTAATTATTTCCACGTTTTGATTATTTCCTACATTCTTTCAGGAGATGCGAGTCGTTTCAGCATTTACTTCCAGCCCAAACTCGTTAGTAGCGACTACACTTTTTTCTCTGCTTTCCCTGATAGAATTTATTTTTCCACCCAGTAAATTAATGCAATCAATATGAACCAGACATTCAAGTACACTTTCCAATTCAATCCCTCCTGTTTTGCTTGGACCCTCCTAATGGCACATTCTAAAGCAAAGTAGGACAGCAATAGCGATAAAATATCTTAGTTTTTCAGAAAATTTAAATTCACAATTTTTCAGCGAATTGTTTTTCTAGCCTGACTTAGCCTCAATGTCTACGAACCAGTTTTCTGTCACGTGAAGCCACATAGTGGGGTTAATACGTATCAAAGTTTGAGGAGATCTCTGGTTCCATCTTCATGGTAGGAGAACGATAAACTGAAGCTAGTCGTTACGTATTGACTCCTAGACCCGAATCTTGGTCCTTCATTTGTACTGGAAGCAAGATCTGGTGCTTGTATTCAAAAGAATGTGAGTCAGATTGGTTAAGTGCATATTGTTTTATATTAATATTCTCGATATCTAACTTAATATCAAACATCCGGCTCATCATATCTCTTATGATAAAGAATATGAGACCTCAGCGCAAAGAACACTAATCTAGACAAGGTGTAACACAGCTGTAAATTTCCCTTTTGCATCTTACTACTTAATGATGGCTCTATTATAGGTTAGTCGAAACGTGTATTTAATAAACCACCTTAATTAATATAAGAAGATCGTTGTGACTGAAGATACTCTCCTTACTTTTGTATATTTAACTGATAAGGGGATGTCACTCAAAATTACTTCCACCCATGCCTACACATCGGTAGGGCCTCCACTGATTATTCCTTTCGACGAAAATTTTCCAACGTTCCTCATTCCCCCATATGTCGTACTTTTGTTTAAGGATGTCTGTATTTTATCGTTTTAATATCAGTGGTATGACGATGAAGTGGTTAAAGGGATAACCGCAAGAATGTTCTGTCCTGGTGCCAAAATGTCCATCAAATTTGCAACTACCTGGGATCGAAATAACCTACCAGGTGAAAAATTGCCTCAACATCAATGGACGTTACCACGACTAGCAACACAATATCTGACGTAGATACAAGACGTACTTGGCAAGGCATCATGAAATGACTTATGAATGTGTAAACGAAATATTTCTCGGTTCGTAGTCCTGAAGTACGGCTCAGTAAACGTGTGAATGCGGAATGAGTAAATGTAACAGGTAAGTAGGCAACGCGTGCCTGCGGGATCAATACGGCACACAGTAATGCTGGGGTACACACAGCCCCAGCACACACGCAATCTTCTGCGTGTGGAGTGATATCCTCTTAGCACAGGGGCACTTCACTACCTTATGCTAAAGTATTCTGTAACCCCGCGGAACTGCGTCAGTGTCGAAAAACAGCTACTCGGGAAGATTCGTATCTGTCGGGCTGCTACACTTGCAGAACTTTCATAGGAGGGCAACAAGGTGCTTCAAAACGTCGGTAATTCTTTACCGGTTGACATCGCTCACATCTCAGGAGATTTGGATTTTGAGAAACGTGGCTGTGAAGACCAAAATCTCGCAAATAACACTCAGCCAAGAAATTCCGCGCTTTTCACGCAACCAGAAGTTCGTCGCCGTATTCACAACAGGCCGCCACTTATCCCTATACTGTGCAATGTGAAAGTTGTATACACCCGAACATCGCAGTTCCTTAACATGCGTTTTAATATTATCCTAATATCTACGCCTGTGCTCAACCTATTTTCCATTCAGATTTACAAACACAATAGGCCTACTGTAGGTATATCTGTTTCCCTTTTGATGCATGCTGTATGTCCCTGCCATCTTTTCCATAATTTTTTGTTGTTGCATTCGATTATGAAGAGTAGAAAATATTGTTTTCTTTGCCTATATTTTCCCCATCCTTTCCCTTAGCTACAAACATCAAGCAACTAAATTTATGAACATGTAACAGAAATAATATACCTTTTTTTATTCAAATTACACAAAATTCAGAAACATGTCGTTATACATTTTACGCATTCTATGAAAATGACGGGCTATTATTTGTGTTTTATCCCGAACTGATTAAGAGAATTTGCAGTTGAAACCGTAACAATTCTGATATATTGACTAGTGGGAGAAGAAGATGCAAACACACCGACATGTAAAGGAACATAAGTAAACACTTCAAGAAAAACCCGCACATATAAAATATTAAGGAATTACCAAACGCCAGTCTAAATATAAACAAAATGCTTTTTCTTCAAAACATGGCCAACAATATAATTTTTTTTTATGTTTTGCTGACCGTGCATCTCAGTATATTTATCTTAGTAATTAGCCAACTTGATGCACGAAACTTTGTTTTACGGTAAGTTTTATTTCATGCCTCTATATGATTCGAGCACCATGTGCTCATCATCAGGAGGTCAAAATTGTATTATACAGCCTCTCGTATCATCACACCTGTAGGTGGCCGTCCCGTGCACGGGACAGCCACCTACAAGTGTGATGATATCAGGTGCTGTATAATACAATTTTGGCCTCCTGATGACGACTACATGGCGCTCGAAATATGTAGAGGCATGAAATAAAACTTATTGTAAAACGAAATTTTGTGCATCAAGTTGGTTAATTACTAAGATAAATAAACAATATAATTATCAGTATGTTAATTTTAATTATACAAGCTGTGATATGTTCTTATAATTTAAAACAAACTTGGTTTATACTCCTTCAGCGTAGTAAAAAAGAAAAATAAGCAAACATATTCATTACCTGCAGAACCTACAGACTCCGTACGAGAATTTAATATCTTTGCTTATACGACCTTAAGATAAATATATATATATATATATATATATATATATATACGGGGTGTAACAGGAGGAACGGACCAGACTACGGGAGGGTGATCCTTATGTTGTACTATACCGATATAACCCAAAACACCTATGTCCAAAGTAGAACGGTTACGGAGATAATAGCCAGAGATAAGTGTGGACTTCATCGGAGTCGACGTACTATACGCCTTCCGTGACGTCATACTTGTCCAATGCGCCTGCCCGACAACGAGACATTGTAATGGAGTGACTTTGGCGTGTGCGCTACAGCGCACGGTAGCTCTGACGTCACAAGATAACAGATCAGCTGCCA
>Ga0123357_10011302_pt1 | contig 11434 bp, 9 predicted proteins | sample TergutEmb28metaG_FD_89873 | JGI IMG/M metagenome (GOLD analysis project Ga0123357, IMG submission 89873) | Embiratermes neotenicus P4 segment gut microbial communities from Petit-Saut dam, French Guiana - Emb289 P4 | ecosystem: Host-associated > Arthropoda: Insects > Digestive system > Gut ...
ATTAACGGCCGAAACATGTTGAGTAATGAATGAATATTAAATAATAAAACAAGTGGCATCAAGTTGGTTTTTTCTCTTTACGCAACTATAAAGATGATGCACGGTCCAATAAACATAAGATTCTGTACAGGCTGTTTGAAACTGACAAATGGTGGTAGTGAATAAATTGTCTGGAGGCAAAAGGTAGGTCAACAAACGTGGGTAATGTTCTGGTAGAAGATATGCATATTCAGTGCGGAACTATGGAAAATATTGCCTCAGTCAAATCGGGGCAAAGGGAGGTTGCGATAACTAAACAGTGACGTAATTAAATCGGCGCATTTTCACTCTTGCGACGGAACCAGTCCCAACATCACACCCAACCCTTGTTAAGAGCACTAGTTGGGTTTGTGAAAAAGTGGGAGTAAATTAAAAATTCCTGAATCAAAAATAATATTCCCACCAGAAATAAGGGTCCATCGTAACAGAATGCAGCCATCCAAAGGGGGTTAAACCGAAAATAAAAGAGGGTAAATTCAGAAGTGGTGTAAATTGATATAATGCATTACAGCAAGAAGGCGTTAAAAAGATCGTAAAACAGGACCTGGGCATATACGTTATGTATGCGAGATTTGAGATTTTCACAGCGGTGTTAGGAAGATTCCCGTCTCGTTGGTTATGACGTCAGTGTTCGTGAAGTAGGTACAAATGTTGCACAAGAACCTGCTATTTCCTACTCTAGAGTAGTCCACTTTTCTTGAACTACTCTGAAAATAGAGACATAAATCCCCTCTCGGAGCCTACCCCGAAAATTCAGGAAACAAGCTTATCCGAAGCGTCGACGCCTAGCTACGGGATGCCCAATGCTGTGATAACCTCAAATCTCGGATAATCTGAAGTTTTTTCAAGTATGTCGTCTATGCACGAGATGATAAAAAATGCTGTCAAAAGGCTAGACCGTAGCCTAAATGTGAGAGACCATTTATGCGACCCGGACACAGAAAGAAACAATAATATTCGATGTAGCAGTACATAAATATGTTTGTAATTTACCCTTTGGGTAAACAAACACCACACCATGAACAAGTGTGGAGTTTATTCCCATTTATTCTAACGTTTGATATTGAGTGCAGGTATGTGATTAGCTTGACGTTTCGGCCACTATACCCCGAAGAACGAGTCACATGCACTCAGGAAAACTGATGGTGCGGAGGGTCGTTTAGGTTATGTTACGTTACGTTACATTACGTTAATGTCGGTTAGGATAGGGTGACAGAGAAATGTTTCCGTTATTACTCTCCCCCATGTTTAACTTAATAAATATAGGTAAGTAATTCGTATGCTTAGTTAAGAACCACGATGTGAAACAATAGTGCAAAGTGGCGGTAAAGCTCCATAGTTTCTTAAGTTAGAGGGGAGTGAACAGCTGCATTCCACGATACCCAGCAAGGAGCAAGCTAGTTGGACCCTAAAGTCGGTCTCGACCCTTTGCTTAAGTAAAAGATCTCTTGCCCCTTTCTGGTAATGAAATCTAACGAAGATTTCTTGGCATTTGAGAGTAGAGCTGTCATTATGCCGACTGAAGTATCCCGGGTCCTGAATATTATGGAAGTTCTTAAAGATACTTGTCAAAATGTGACTAAAATAAGATTATATATAATCTACGCAAATGTCAAGTTTAGCAATGGACAGTCTGTTACGAGAACTTTTAAGGAAGTGGGTTGTGAGGGGTAAGATAAGATCTTGGTAGTGTTTATTGTGAAGAAAACAGTTCGTCTGCAGTAATTTGTTGAACTGCCAAACGACTGTCAGTTTTTTTTGGGACTATCTGACTCTATACTTAAAATGTCAAGCTACACACAGAAGCAATGGGGCTAATACCACTGCCTTTAATTATCACTTTAAATAGGCACGTCTATTTTAATAGCGAATTCTGAGTGCATTCCTGATAAGAAGACACACAACCAGATTGATCACACATAGAGAGATAGGAAATGGCAGTCGAGTATTCTAGATGCACGAAGTTGTAGGAGAGCTGACTGTGATACTGATCACTATCTGGCGGTTGCAAACGTTAGGGAAGGATTGGCAGTAAGTAAACAAGCAGCACAGAAGTTTGATGGGGAAGATCTAGTCTCAGGAAACTAAATGAGCTAGAGGTTAGGAAACAGTATCAGTTTGAGATTACAAACAGGTTTGCAGCTTTGGAGAACTTGAGTGATGGCGAGGACATAAATAGGCTTGAGAGAACATCAAAGCCTCGGCTAAAGAGAGTTTAGGTCTGCGCGAATTGAAGCATCATAAACCATGGTGTGATGAAGAATGTTTAGGTTTTTTAGATCAAAGGAAGCTGGCTAAAATGCAGTGGTTACAGGATCCAAACCAAAGCAATGTAGATAATATAAACAAAGTAGAAGGTGAAGCTAACATACATTCCAGGAAAAAAATAAGGCATATCTGAAAGCTAAATTTGAGGAACTTGATCTAATAGTAAAGTAAAAATTATTAGGGACATGTATAGGAGTATCAGTGACTTTAAGAAGGGTTACCAGCCTAGAACTAATATAGTAAAGGAAGAGAAAGGTGATGTGATTACAGATTCCCGTAGTATTTTAGCTACGTGGAAGAACCATTTCTCTCAGCTGTTGTATGTAAATGGGGTTAATGAAGTTAAGCAAACAGGATGACACACAACAGGACCACTAGTGCCTGAGCCAAGTGACTTTGAGTTTGAGTTGGCTGTTGGAAAGTTAAAAAGCCACAAATCACCGGGTATTGATCAAATCCCGGAAGAATTGTTTAAAGCGGAGGTAGGACAATTCGCTCTGAGATCCATAAACTTATTATTCCTATTTGGAATAAGGAGAAACTGCCTGAGGATTTGAAGGAGTCGATCATTGTACCTATCTACAAGAAGTGCGATAAAAGAATCTGTAGTAATTATAGGGGAATATCACTTTTGTCAACTACATACAAAACTTTATCCAACATCCTGCTGTCTAGTTTAATTCCATATACAGAGGAAATTATTGGGTATCATCAAGGTTGATTTCAACACACCAGTTCAACTACTGATCATATATTGTGCATTCTTCAAATACTTGAGAAGAAATGGGAATACAACGAAGCAGTGCATCAGCTCTTTATAGACATCAAGAAAGCTTGTGATTCAGTAAGGAGGGAGGTCTTGTATAATATTCTCATTGAGTTTGGTTTCCACATGAAACTGGTAAGGCTCATAAAAGTGTGTCTGACTGAAACGTATAGCAGAGTCTGAGTTGGCCAGAAGTTGTCTAATATCTTTCCTATGAGGAAGGGTTTGAAACAAGGGAATTAACTGTCACCATTGCTGTTCAACTTTGCTTTAGAGGACGCCATTAGGAGGGCTCAGGTAAAAAAGGATGGCTTGAAACTAAATGATACACATCAGCTTCTGGCTTATGCTGATGATGTTAATATGTTGGAAGGAAGCGTACATACTGTAAAGGAAACCCCAGAAGCTTTGATAATGGCTAGTAAGGAGATTAGACTTGAAGTAATTTGGATAAAACTAAGTACACGGCCATGTCTCGAGATCAGAATACAGGTCGAAGACACAATATAAAGACTGATAATAGTTCCTTTGAAAGGGAGGATCAGTTCAAGTATTAGGGAGCAGCCTTACCAATTCAAAGTTGTGTGTATTCAGCCTTTTTATATATGAAAATTTGCATTTCTGTAACAATCGACTGACTGATGATGACCGATATGGATGTGACATGTTGCCACTTTAATGTGATATTGTAATTAGTTAACCCTAATAAAGTTGTGAAGACTCCAATAATTACCATGATATTGTTAACAACTCACATCAGGATGCATAACGTAAAATTTATTCCAATACCTCTGAAAGTGATGTGGATTAGGAATATTTCAAGGACCTTAGCCTTCCGCATACTTGAAACTTTCTTCCCTGTTTCCGCCACTTCATACAGTAATAGGCGAAACTAATATATATGCTTCCAGTAATATTGTCGGTAGTAAATATAATCGGTTTCGTAATCAATATATACCTCCCTCCCCTCCATTTGCATGTATTAGTGTGCGTCTCTTCTGGTTAGTGACAGTGTCACAATACGAGTAACGTGGCAGGTGGACAAAGGATGTGCCATCGCATATTTGTTGCTACAGGGTGTAGTAATTTTAGGATGTGAGAAGAGGATTTCAGCATACCGACAAGGGTATGGACCTGTGGAAAGTATCCAAAAGGGTGGAAATATTGAAAGAACGGCGAACGAGTATTGTGAATGTGTGTTAAAACGGGAGGCAAGGAAAGTGCGATTAAAGCATATTTGACAGCCGAAGAAGAAATGGCTTTTGACATGAGCACGAGGAAGTGAAATGGACTTGTTAGAAAGGCTTAAGGCCTAAACGAAAGCATTTCACTTTCGTAGAATCGCACAAGTTTTTAAATCTAAGCAACTACCTTGGAAGGCATGACACACTTCCGAAAGACAGGTCAGCGCTAATTACTATGTTATTTCCTTGTCTGAAAATACAATAAAATTCCTTTTACTCTGTAAACTCTTTTCCAATATTATTATCTTTTCACCAGCAAATTTGATTTGATTTTAAAGAAGAAACTAGTAAATTGCTATGTTCGGAGCAAAGCTTCTTGTAGTGCTGAAACTATGGCATTTCACAAAGTAGATGGGAAATGCTTGGGAAGTTCTGAAATGTGGTGCTGGAGAAGGATGGAGATTAGTTGGACTGATCTTGTGAAATGTGAAGAAGTATTACATGGGTTGAAGAGGGAAAGGTATATGCTACACACAATAAAAGGAAGGAATGCTAACTGGATTGGTCACAATTGGTCACCTATCGCGTAGAAACTATCTTCTAAAACACATTATTGAAGGAAAGATAGAAGGAATCACAGGAAATACGGACAGACGAGGAAGAAGACATAAATAACTACTGCATGACCTTAAGGAAATGAGAGGAGACTGATACTTGAGTGAGGAAAAACTAGATAGCACTGTGTGGAGAACTCTGTTTGGAAGAGACTATGGACCTGTCGGAAGACAGAGTGTGGAATGATGAATATGAATAATGGGCTATATTCGAGTTCCCGAAATCGGATAACGAAAGCCACAGTCTTTTACTCCTGAAAAAATCTATATTAAACGCATTCACTGCCTTCAAACAAATATATACAGAGCCTCTATTTATCATAAATTTCTGAGTATTAATTAAAAACTTTTCACATCCATTTCCATATGTAGAACTGGATTAGGTTGCTAACGAGAACTGGGGAAGTCTTTATTTTTCTGAAGGCTGAGGGAAATGTCAAGAGACGTATACTGTGAGACAAAGTTTTTAGACAAGATTCCCCATTTTTTTTAATTACATGTTTATAAGGAAAACGGAATACAGAATTACAGTCCAAATGCAGCTTTATCTATGTATAACTCAGCTACATGTTTCGGCTGTTATAGCCCTCATCAGGTTGAAGAGAGAACCATAAATAAGAAAAAACTATACTATAAAATAATAAAATTGTATGGGCGAATATCGTCTTATGCAATTGTAACAGGTTATATATAAGAGTACTTAAGTAAAAATGGCCCGTTTTTTACTGTATAACAATAAGTGATTGGTTATTATAACCGTGATGAAAAGTTCTTACTGCACGGTACGAATTGGGTCTTTAAATAAAGCAGTTTGGGCCTCGGCTTGAAAGGGTTAAATATAAAGTCTTGAATGACTTGCTGCTGTAACGTGGCACCGTACAGCCTGGTAGGAATTTACAGCAGTTTTAGGAGAACGGCCTGCCCCTTTCTTCGCGGGAAATTTCTGCCTGGCGACTCGGCAACGAATCACAATTCCTCGTAGCTGCCGGTAGGAAAAACTAAAATACCGCGCTTTATAATGCTTTCGAGAAAATAAATTTAAGCCATACTACAGGCTGCAATATCAGTTGGTGTGTTATACTTTCTTCCCTTGAAATGTTTTGTTAGTAGAATGTCAAGAACGTTTATAGATGATGTTTCAACTTCATAATCTGTATAACCTACCCGTAAACGGAGAGGCGATCAGAATTTTTCAGGAGGTAATGACTTTGAACAAAACGAGTACTTAAAGTAGAAATGATGTGTGTAAGTACATCACTTAAGGCGGGACACTGAGCACGTGGAGCAGTCCCTTTACGTTCTATTTCAGACGCAGTTTGTTTGAAATAAACAATAGCGTCAAAACCATTTTTAGAAAGCATGATAACTTAAACTCTGAAGCAGATCTATCTCCTGAACTGTGTGAACTCTGCATCGGTTCGCTTTGTGCCCCAGAAGCGATAATGGATTTATTTGATTCAGTGTTTACTATAGTCCTTATCATTCAGAGGCTTACATGCAAAGCGTATTTATGGGTTTTATATAATTCTCAAAATAAACACTTATTTTTATCTTAATTTTAAATTTATTTTTGATAATACAATGAATATATATTCCCACTGTGATGTCTGAAAGAATTTGGGCTATAATCAGTGTAATTTCCTCGAATATATACATGTGTCTGTGTGTGTATATATATATATATATACACACACATACATACATATATTTAGTATGTGCATAACATACATACATGCATATATATATATATATATACACGACGAAATTACACTGATTTTTAGCTTTTCAGGTGTTTAACATGTAAGCCACTTAGCTCATTTAAGCCTTAGCCTAAGTTTCCTTGTACAAAGTCTTCAAACATACGCATGAAATCCAACTAAAATATTTTCCGAAAACTTATTCCCTTGCCGATCGAATACTCTCGTCCACAGTGCGCAGCGATATTTCTAACGTTTCTCCTTATCCTACAAGTCCCTGGTAACGATCCCAAGGTGACAATAACTCCGTGGAATGAAGTAGTTATACAAAAGCAGTGAATATATTCCCTAAACTTTACAGAGCCTGCAGTTTACCTTACAGTGTTCCCAGATGGCCTCTACCCCATTCTATCCAGCCCACATCCTCACGTGTCTGTTCCTTTAATATAAATTTCCCTTTCATCTTTACCTGTGTCTTCCAGACGGTTTCCACTAACGAACGTTTTGTAACAACCTACGCAAATCTTATCTTCCCCCACGAGCGCTTCTTGCCTCAACCATCACAAAGACCTTAATATGGCTACTCTAACTTTACCTAGCGCCGATCCCGGCGGTCGCGCTGTCTAAGGGGTAGATCTGCGGCATCTCGCTTGCTGGGATTGCTGGTTCGAATCCCGTCTGCGCATGGGTGTCTGTCTCTTTTGAGTGTTGCTTGTTGTCAGGTAGAGCTTTTCTGCGTCTGGCTAATCACTCTCCCAGAGGAGTCCTACCGAGTGTGGAGTGTCTGAGTGTAACCTCGAACCTTCAACAACGAGGAGGCCTAAGCCCACTGGGGCTGTCGAGCCATGGAAAAGAAATATAAATATATTACTTAGTAACACATAATAAATACTGTGGTCTTCACTAAGAAAAGACTTTGTTGTGGAATAGATGAATTTTGGACCCTTATTGCAGCCATTCGTTTTAGGAAGTTGTGCTTAAATAATGGTGGAAGTGTACTTCAGCTGGAAATGTGCGTAGTCTCTCTAATGTGCTGAAGGTAAAATTTTCTGTGTGCAAGCAACGAAGACATATGGGGGAGTGGAGGCGTTCTTAAACTCTTCAGTAAATGGAGGTGAGCGGCCAGCCGTAACTCTCGGTTGCTCTACCCCCGGAGAAAGACCCCAACTCTTGCCCGATACCCGTTGAATAGCAGGCGGGTCGGGCCCCAGAACCTATTTCACCCTGTGGGGAAGGGAAAAGTTTCTAGCTCCTGCCGGGATTGGGAATGTCTCCGTTGTCCAGCCCATATTCTAGTCCCTTGTTACTTTACCAGCAACTGTGGCTCTGATCGTTAGTAATTGCAGATTTAAATCTTAGTTTCAGTACTAACAGTAGCCTGCTTACTGTCAAATGTAATTACGAGTTCAGATGTCGCATTATAGTCGTAAATTAATTCTCAAACTTTAAGCCGCAAGGAAAAATATTTGAAAGTATGAATTAACAGGGAATTTGCGAGTATATTGGTGTGGATTTTTGACCAGTGATATCTCAATTTTTATTCCAGTCTTTGGGTTCTCTCAGCTCTGTTGATGAAGATTTAAGTGTTTTGAGATTCTACGCCGTGTTGATTGGTAAACAGTTACTAGCTGACATACATAACATAAAAAAAAACTTGAATTTTCAGTTCTTTTCAATTTGTTTTATCGCAAGGAAAGTTGTGTTATAATGACAGGGTGTCCGGACAATCTAATAATTTCAGAACCGCTATAACAAAGGAGCTCGGGCAGCGTACTTGGTACATGAATGGACTATTGTCTGGACTACTGAGAAATTGTGGTTCGATTCCCGGCATGGGCAAGGGTTTCCGGCATTCTATAAAACTTCCAAACAGACACTGCAGCCTAATCAGCCTCCCACTTAATGAATATTAGCGACTCTTTCCAACGGGGAAAAGCAGAAAACCACGCACCTTCGTATACTGTATATTTCTGGATTGGGTGGAGCTATAACTCCAGCCCCCATACATCTTTAAGTCGTGGACAGGGACCACCTTACCATTACTTTACAGCTTCTTTAATTTTCATAAAATCACGAAAATCATGCCTCCTGCGTAGAGCCATAAGAATTTGCGAGTTGGAAACTTTAGTTTTGCCCTTCAATATGAGGTCGTTAAATAATTTACCAGAAGTGAGCAATTTTTTTTTAAGACATACGAAATGTGAAATAGTTTAATTTCGGGCACGGGAAATCTACAGCGTGTTTTCACTTTGACGGTTTCAGCCATTAATCTTCTTAACTAGATGGTTTATATGAACTACAAACATTCCTAAGAATTCCCCATGAGATGGTGTTCACAATCACATCAGTGGTACACGTCTTTGATGTCATATCCGAAAAAATTAACGTAGATGTCTCTCTGTTCGTCTGTAGGTGTGGTTCCGCGTTGTTGTGTTACAGTCCTCTAGGATAAGACCAGTAAGCTGTCTCGAAGCGACATGCACTAATCACCCAGAGCCGCGGTGCCGCAAAAAACGCTGTGAAAACGTAAAAACTCGCACATATAAAGCAGCTGGATATTGTAAAAGTTGAAAATATATACGGAAGTGATCCACTAAGCGGTCCAATTGTTAACAGATAGTTGTTTGTAGCCTCATCATGCTGACATAAACGTAAGGCTAAAGCAGTCAGTATCCGTTCTTCTCAGAATTTCTACGTTGTGCAGTGAATCAGTTTTCAGGTATGTCATTTCATAATTTTGCTTTAAGCTGAATGCAAAATTGGTTTGTTGATAGAACGACACAACTAAAAATTAAATTATCCGCGCAGTTTCCTCATACCAAATTTATTTTAGGCCCAGTTTCCCTCGAGATGTGAAATATGTAGATAGGGTGACAAACATTTTCTCCACAGTGCCTTGGCCTTATTAGCTTGGTGAAAAATAACAGGTTAAAATTTGTACTGAGACGTTGATACCGCGATGTATTTTTGATAGTTGAGCCTGGAAATATAATTTATATCACGGACGGAAAATCGTAGGAAAATACTGAAGGCTTTGTGATTACGTTGCTATGAATGGGATATCTGCGTTCTTAACATTAAGGTCTGTCATTCATCCGAAAAGAAAAAGAATATAGACTTAAATATTTGTAAGAAAAATTTAATTGTTTTGGGAGTGCGAAGGGTATGGAAATGTAATGAAAGAGACTTCAAGCAAAGTTAGCTAAACCTGTAAATATTATAAATCATGGTTGAGAGGTTTCGGGTTTGAATCTTTGCCAGTACGTCGATTATCTCGCTGTTTCGCATGGTTTATTTTTCTGTTTCTCCAGTCATGCTTAGACAGCAGCTTAAATTAGCCCACGCCAATTTTCTGCCACATCTCCTTCGATTTATTTATTACTATCATCGAATCATTCACCGACATATTTTGCGAGTTACTGACAAACGCTTAAACAAAGTACAAATTACAAAATAGCAAGTTCAGACTTTTGACTCTACCACAAAAAAATTGTGTTGGAAAATAAGTGATTATATCGGAGGGTTACGGAATTTTGGAAGAAGCTTGTCTGCAATCCTAAAGATAAAACTGCATAAATAACTGAATGGCTTTGATTATTTGAACTTCATTCTTTCGATACCCAAGGATAATACTAAAATGACGTAAGTTTGCGGTAACAATTGGAACGAACGCAACTGGGGCTATTTTCGGGCGGAATTCCTCGCGTAAGGGAAGAAACATTTCTGAGGAGAGGACATAACAAACATTTCTGAGGAGAGGACATAACAAACAACGGCCTGCACATAACTATAAATCTTGAAACCGTTTACCTTTTTCTTTCTCCTACGCTGCCTGATTTGTGGATTTTGGTTTGGACTGGTCGCATGTACGTATTTATTTGAGCAAGTGTTTCAGTAACGTAGTTTACCGCAACTTCTTAAAGTTACACTCCAGAAGTGACACACACATAAATCGACATTGTCGTACTTTAATTTGTGTTTCTAGACTTTAAGTGTATTTTATAAAATTTACTACTAAATGATGTACGACGTAATCTCGAACTGAATTTTATGTAACACTCCAAAGCCTGTACAGAGTGCTGCTGATACACCGTGTGGCAGAATATGCATTAAACGAGGCATTTGCACTTTTTAATCTGTTGGGCTTTTCCAACAAATCCCAGCGTTCGAACAGAGTGCACCAGCAGTATTATTTAAGCACCAATCACAAGCAGGCGAAACAGGTATTTTTGCAATACACTCGCGTGCTGGAACTAGATTATTCCCAGCTCTCCCTCTTTTGTATCGTTCATTTTATGAACAAGATAACAGATAACTTTATTTTACTGTTGTCCGTATCACCGTGTTGAATTAAACTCGGTAGGTGATGGCAGTTCCATGACTTTAGTTTACGGCTTTTTATACAGTATACGTTAAACATAATTTCTTCGATTTACCCAGTAAATAAATATGAGCTCCTGTCGGAGACGGGATTAACAACAGTTAAATTTTCTAAGCTTTATCTGCCTATTTCATGCATTTTAAACGCAGTTTTCGTGCAGTTTGGGGCGTTGGAACTATTTGACGATTCCCACGCCCGATTAGTTGAAGAGGTTTGTAACTACATTCTCATCCTGATTGCTGATATTACCTGTGGAGTGTAAGCATTCCTGTCCCCTCCGTCTTATCATGCTTATACATTTCCGTAAATGACTGACGGAGGAAGTTTCTACGTAATGTTACCCAGTGGCGTACCGAGGGGGGGGGGGGGGGGTGACCCCCCCCCCCCCCCCACCCCCACCCCCCCCACCCCACCCCCACCACAATCACCCCCCCCCCACCACCCACCACCACCACCATCACGCCACCACCACCACCACCACCACC
>Ga0123357_10011303_pt1 | contig 11434 bp, 7 predicted proteins | sample TergutEmb28metaG_FD_89873 | JGI IMG/M metagenome (GOLD analysis project Ga0123357, IMG submission 89873) | Embiratermes neotenicus P4 segment gut microbial communities from Petit-Saut dam, French Guiana - Emb289 P4 | ecosystem: Host-associated > Arthropoda: Insects > Digestive system > Gut ...
ATATGGCCTATACTCTTTTTTTAAATCAAACTTTGTATATTTAATATGTTTAGTACCCCCCCCCCCCCTCAAGATAACCAACAGTATTTTTTAATAAGCTTTGGAATACCAGCAGTTTTATTATAATTTTTTTTAATATAATATTTTACATAGACTGATGGTTTCTGATACTGTGTTAAAAGATGTCTTGAGATTGTGACATGAAATACGAGATTAAACCCTCCATCGTATCCTAAGTTTCATAGTACAAGTTGATATGTATTGTATATGAATACAAAAATATTATTTGTGTGATAGGTATGCCACCAGGTATGCCAATGGGTCGTGCAGGTCCAATGGGCCCGTCAGGAATGAGAGGGCCACCACCACCTGGTATGATGAGAGGAGGTATGTATGTCAGGGGCTTGATATTGTGTATGTGATTTAAGATAGGAGATACCAGAAGCCAATTTAATTTGATTACATATTATTAGATATTTATTCAGATATACTCTTTGATTTTGACTCGATGTTAATGTTGCCAAACACAAAAGTGGCAATGACAAGTTTTCTGTATAATGACAGTTTTTCATGCTGTTACAAACTCTTGTTATAACGTACTTGCACTGTGTAGAAGTCAGGGAACAGGCAGTAAGCAGAGGGACAGTTTACATGAATACTTATTTTCATATCTATATAACCAAAAAGTATGGGACAAGAGATACACTGTGTAGTGTTTTTGTGAAATTTTCTGTGTAGAATTTAGTGTGCATAAATTATGCAGGTAAGTACAGCATTGAGGATGACAATTCAAGTGTCTTCAACATATGCATATTTTTCTACAGTAATATCAGGAACAGTACATTGTGTTAGTCAGTTGCTGTCAACTTTACTTTATTACAGTTGTCTGGTAACAAAGCATGTCTGTGCAGATGTCTTATATATATTTATATTGCTTGTATATCTTTATTTATATTTGTTTGATCAAATGTTGCCTCTTCTAACACATGCTCTGTTATAGTGTTGAATTAAGACCCATTATAGATGCTGGTGTCAAAAGCTGAAGCATGAGGTTTTTGCACTGCCAAAAAGCTATTTTACATATTTCAGAAAGGAGGACTGAAAGTTTCTTATCAGGAATTTGTCACCCTTGGTGGTGGGAATTGGAGTGAATTAGTGGTTGTTTGTTTTTTCATCCAGTTACCTTTCCAGGATGCACATTTTCTTACTGTGGGAGTAACCATGGAAAGCTGTCAGACTAATCTAAGCACATGCTGCCTTATATACTTGTTAAATTGTTTTCTTTGTACTACAGTTGCGTTTAGAGAGAAAATGAAACAGTTGAGAACACACTGCAGAAGATAAAAACACTTTCTTGAATTACTTTACCAGTAGGTCTCATTTTACTTGATATCTTTCTGTGCCATTTTGCTTTAATGCAACTTGAAAATTTATGCCACTTCCAAATTTACACAGTAGTTTTTGGTTTAACACAATGTGTAGACAATCCATTGATGCACTTATCTACTGTATGAGGCTAGCAGAAATGATGTCACTGTCACGCCATCACATGTTTGGATCACATAGTGCAATCCAACTGAAAAATTGTCGAAAGACGATCGGTATTGAAGAAATATTAGACCTAATAAGTTAATTTGAAATAGGTGAACAAATTGTTGACATACACCATAATGTTAGACTTGCTGATAGTAACACACGTACAAATCGTGATAGTGCTGATACAATTTAAAAATGTGATAAGTGTTAAATGCCAGCAATGTGAAATAGGGAGTGCTTGTTTGTGTAGCAAGTACCACAGTCATGTGGAAATGAACTGTACCAAAAACAATGAATGTCTATTACATTTTTATTGCATAATAAATAAATATATTATACAGAAATGTATGTATAATGTATTGAAATGTATATATACTGTGTATACAGTTCAGATATACCCTAGAGTTTCGTATGTCCTCTAGTAGTTTAGTCATATGCTATGTAGGATGAGGTCATTCCCCTATCTTCCATGAAATACGCTGTTTGAAATGGGAATTTTATGTTCAATTTGCTCAACTTCAGTTTGCAACGTTTTTTTGGAATGTAATCCTGGCATGAAAGAAGACCTTCCTGTAGTATTGTGTGTATATAAGGGTGTGATCAGTAATGTGAAGTTACTGACTGATGGAGTTACACATGGCATGTGTAGCTGTTATCAGTAATGTACTTTGGTCTTACCTGTGATATGCCTGCACTTTTGCTCAGTGCATATGCAGTTACATCTTATATATTTGGAAATTGTCTTGAAAAGTGAGGGCAAATACATCTTCACCATATTGAAAAGGACCTCCACCAAGTTTAGCTTGTCAGATTTTGTTCCTAAGTCCCCTGGAAGACCACTGTTCAAATGAATACTTCCACTTACTAGTTTTATTGCAGTTGGATTCCTTCCATGTGCCAAACACTTTTGTATTAATTGCCCTGGTAAATAAAGCAGTGTAGTTGCTACTGTCCAGCAGTGTGTATTGCTGTATGGATGTTTTGTGTGTGTGTGTCTGCTGCCATTTACTGTTGTGAACAGAACTTGGTTTTGCCAGTGATTACCTGTATAGGTGAGGGTTACAGAGTGTTCAGGTACCATGTTGGGTTCTGGCTGTCTCAAAATGCGAATTTCACTGCTGCATTGATGGTAAATGTTGGAATGGTGAAATGAAGATCCTTTTTAAAAAAAAGTCTGATGCATGTCATCTAACAATTCCAAAATATGTATTTTTGTGATGATTTTGATAACTGGATTGAAGTATAGGGTTGATATTAGGATTTCTGTCATTCATAAATACTGTGGTTTTTCTGTTAGTGATTTTAAATTATTTTTACTGTTCTAACTGTGCTGTAGCAGAACCCATTGTAGAAAAAGTCTGTCCTGCATGCCTGAGGGCAACTGACCTGATGATAGTGTCATACCTCAGTATTTTCATACTGGTTTCTGCCTATAATGTGATTTTGTGTAGTGTGATAGAAGTGTCGTGAAAGTTCATGTGATCTGGCAACCTACACCATTAGGGTAGATGGTGCAGGTAGTGAAATGTGTGAAATATCACCACACTTTTACCACAGTACATGGCGTCATGTCCCCCAAGACTTCACGGTCAGTGCCATGAGAACCTCAAATTCATTTTTCTGTTTTGTGAGAGCTGGGTCCAATGCTGTATTGTGGCATATCTGTGTACATGTGCTGTGTTGCGGCATATCTGTGTACATGTGCTGTATTGTGGCATATCTGTGTACATGTGCTGTGTTGTGGCATATCTGTGTACATGTGCTGTGTTGCAGCATATCTGTGTACATGTGCTGTATTGTGGCATATCTGTGTACATGTGCTGTGTTGCGGCATGTCTGTGTACATGTGCTGTGTTGCGGCATATCTGTGTACATGTGCTGTCTTGTGGCATATCTGTGTACATGTGCTGTGTTGCGGCATATCTGTGTACATGTGCTGTGTTGCGGCATATCTGTGTACATATGCTGTATTGTGGCATATCTGTGTACATGTCCTTTGTGTTTAGATTTGAATTCTTTCATGCTGTTTGACCTGTAATTTAATTTATGGATGTAGGAGTAAATGCTCATGCTTATGCTTGTGCATGTTTGTTTTGTTGTTTACTCTAAATGTAAATCTTACTTTGTTCCTTTGAATATATTTATTTCCTTTATACATATTTATTGCAATAAGTGGATGGGGCATAGTAATATTTAAGGACTTTTTCTTGTCTTGCTCTTTTGGACACTGGTGTATTATTCATTATTTTTTGTTATATCACTGGTAGTTTAGCTTGTGAGGTTGTTCCATTTAGCAGTAACATGTCACATGCTGTCATATAGTAGTATACTGAGAACTGCTAGTTTATACTCTGGTGCACTTATCATGTGTGTTGTATTTTCTTTTCAAATTTATTCAGTTAGTGAACTTTAAATGTATTGCTTAGTTTATTGAACTCATTATCTCTAGTTGCAGTTTTCATGCTCATAAATCACACCTGTCATCAGTGTATCTTATAAATACATTGCAAGTATTTTGTCATAGTTGATATTCTCTTCCAGTTACTGTTATATCTGTGACATTTCTACACAGCTCTTTCTCCTGATTGCTTCAGGTGTACATCATAAAAGACTGCATGGGAATCATGAGTTTTGATCTGTGCTTTTTGTGGAATTGATTTTGCTATAAACCTATATGTTTTGATCCATAGCTGACTTTTTTCTTGGCATTTCAGGACCACCTCGTCCATATTAATTTGGATTCATGTGGCAAAAGGACCGTGAGTTAATAAAGTTACTTGTGACAAAAAGGAGGTGAATTGTTGTGTGTTGGTGTGATGGAAGGGACAGTTCTGATGTTCAAAGTTCACTAATGTGTGATACACAGTTTAGAGTGAACTGCACAAGCTTTCAGTTTCTATATTGTGGGTACGTTTTGTACATGAAATGTATTTTAGATCATTAAGTAAACTGTGATTTAGGAAACTTCTAATATTATATTGCCTCTGAAATTTTTGTGGTCATAAAGTTTTCCAAGCAAGTCTGTCTTTTTGTGCAATTAGTATCAACATTTTGCAGCATTTATTTACTTACAGATTAGGCATCTATAAGAGGTTGTTCTTGAATGCCCAATTCCTTTCCGATGATCAGAAGAGAAGGAGGTACTTCAAACTTGAGTCAGTGATTCATTAATTTTTGTATTGTTTGTTTTAAAAATAATTAAAAAGTGAGTACACAGTCCTCCAGTAAGATGAGAGTTGAGAATTGTCAGTACATGAGAGGTAAGAATCATCAGTATCCCATAAGTCATTTATTGTAAAATGTGGCAGAATCTAGTATGGTAGGTTTTTAAGGGTTCATGTGTTATTAGAAATGTAATTCATCGAAAAGAAAGAAGATACATCCTTTACCATCATGTCTGCCAGTCATACAGTTTATCATTGCTTTCGTGTCACAGTGCAAAAAAAAATCCAAAGGGCATAAAACTCATTGGAGTAAATTATTGGTCATGTTGTTGACTTCATCATAGTTGTTGTTTTGATGAGTCATCACTCAACATACACATTTTTTATCTAGTATGACTGGTGTGTAGGGCGAGGTGACCACCAAAAGCGTTGTTTGTGGGAGGAAAAATTTTTCTTAAGACCAGTCCTGATGTTGTGCGATGGCCAGAGGGTGAGTAGTGACCCACGGTCATTAGTTCGACATAGCCTGCTGTTACTAAGCCTTGGCATTTAAATTGTAAAACAGTATTTATGTTGTAATTGCATTTTCCAAGTATTGATCAGTAAAAGAAAAAAATCAGATATAACTGTATTTATTGGGTAATAGCGAACGCTCACAAATGTTCAGTTTAGTTCAGTTTGTTCATGATCCATTGATCCGTTTTTGGTTAGAGACACCACTAGATGTGGAATTTGTCAAGACTTACAATATTAGCTATATAATGCATTATACATTGTCCAATTGACAATTACAGTATTGGTTAGTAAATAAAACAAATATCAATGTCTTATTTTCATTTTTCCGTTTGTGGTTTTGTATATATAAATATAAAGATCAATGTCATTAACACGCTGAGAATTAATTGGTAGTTTAGATGTAGATTATATAGATATAAAACGTGACACCATTGTTTAATTTTATAAATAAAGTAATATGCTCAAAATGAATCAAGTATATACTGACCAACTAAACCAAAATATTATCAATATAGTTAAAATATTCAAAGGTAAAGTGATCCCGTTACAGGCCCGGTGTGGCCCAGAGGGTGGGTAGAGTTATAGCTGTACTCTTTCATGACCGCGGCACTAGAAGGGGGTGAGTGGTCAGCAGCACGCCCTGGCCGCACTTTACCCCCGTGAAAGGCCCGGTACCCATTTTGCAGGAGGCTGGGTGGGCCACACGGGCGGAAAATCTCGTCCCCACCCGGATTCTATCCCGGACCGTCCAGCCCGTAGTCAATCCCTATACCGACTGAGCTACCTGGCCCACAAAATATTCAAAGTGTCAGAACGAATTTGAATGAGCAATGATAATTTCAAGCACGACAGTATGTCTTCTATCAAGATTTCTTTAAATTGTTTAGTTCCTAGACAGGTCCTTTCGAGCACTGGATCATATCGTACGATTTCGTGGCATTTGTTGGTAAATGCTAAAGTGATAGCGTTTCGAACTGAGAGTTTTAACTATGGGCCATGCAGCCATGAACAAATGCATTTGACGAACAAACCGATAGAATGCGGTTGAAGCTAAAAACATCCTAGCGTTATTCACAAAGCCTACCCAGAGATGGCACTGAGTACAAACGAAAGCATTTGACAAACCAGCCGAGAGAATATGCTTGTGTGTCAATATTCCTCCGTTTTTCGCACACGTGCGAGTAGACAGTATTAGCAGTAGTTGTTACTATATTCAGCAAGTTACGACAATGCTGTATTGATATGTAAAATTGCAGGCATGGCCACGATAAGCGCAAATAGTATATGGATGGAACAGCGATGTTTCTTTGCCAGGCATCCCTAAATAATAATAATAAACTACACACGCACATCTTTGACAGAATTTGCTGCACTTTTGTGCCTTTGTATATATCTCCCTAAAGCGGGCCTTGTAGAGGGCGAAACAGGCAGGAGGAACGTGAGCAATGATTATTTATTGTTGATTGTGCAGTTCGTTTTATCAGATACTGTATAATCAGTGTTGCACTGCATATGGATTACGTTAAATAAAGTAAAGATATTTCATTGTACAAAGACAAATAAAGTTGTGCTTTTCCGTTCCTTTAACCGTTTGTTGTATGGTGTTTATACATGACTCTGCTCCAATGGATGATTACAAAATCTCGGTAGTTGTAGATAGAATCTTGTTTCAGTTTCTTCCCTAATATGTTTGTCGTGGTTTTCTGAGTACCTCCCTACAAAGACCACAATCGCATTTCGTGTCTACCCGATCATAATTCATGAATCATCTCATACGTCGTGATATGAACTGTGCAGTTGAAGCAGTGTCAGTATTGATATCAAACCCAGGCTGTTTCGTGCAATTTAGACGTTAAGTTGAACCAATATGGACTGCATATGTAGGATCGCGCAGTATCAAATTTCAGCTACGTCGGTTCATATGTTTGGGAAATAAGACATTGCTTGTTTACTGGATATGTGAAATTCGAATAAGTAATGCGAAAGGGATTTGAAAACGTGTGGTAAAACACAAGTTGACACTTTTTTTTTAATTAAGTATACCTTCCGGTAGACATGTTTAGCCTATTGGCAGACTGCAGCCTGAAACAGTCAACGTGCAACATGGTCTTTGCTGTGGCAAACTGTTGAAGTATTTTGTCTATTCACTCGACGTTTAGGTGTAACCCGTTATCTTATCACCACAAAACTGTCTTTGCTTTGTCAGGACACGAGAAATGGATTAGTACTGAATCGTAGTTAAAGAGTCATTGACGTGCAACAAGACGGGAAAGCCGTCAGTGAGGTCCGGATAATGCACAATCCTATCAACTGTCTGTGTAGACACGCCATTTACCATCTACATTAGTTATCTGAAACTTAACCTTACGGACAGATAGGATCTCCCCTTTATGCGTTCACTTGATGCAACGAGGGTGTGGTGTTCTGAGGTTCAGGCGCTGGTTGGCCTACCTTGCAGTACTTACGCCAGCAAGTGTTTTTACCCTTTCGTACTCCTCACAGAATAAGAACATGGTGAATGTGAGGTCTATCATGCCACTACCCTAGTCGGAAACTATATGCACACATGAAAATTCCGGCTTGTGAATGCTGTCCTTTAAGAATGTTGATTTGTGTGTTTTACGAACGGCCTGATGATGACACGGCATGCGTGCCGAAATATCAAACTGTTTGTATAAATATCTTATATTAGTGTACAATGAATGAACCACATAAATGAAATTGATAATTATTCGGCTTTCTGCTAGAACTGACCTTATCGTCGTCATCTGAATCGAAATTGAAAATGTAATCATGAAGTGCCATTCCTAAATCACTACAAGTGCTTCTTTTAAAGTACACACAAGAATATTAAAACATTCTTGCTTCGTTACGCCTGTTGATTTTCACACGACTGTGCGAAGGTAATTCACTTGGTGATGCTAATTTCTTGATTCCGTTTTGGAGCTTTTTTCTTGAGCGGTGTTCAACAAACCACCGCTCAGTAGCTTCCCTGTTCATGTGAAAAATAGAGTTCATTATCACAATCACAAAACACCTTTTCGTATCCTATCCCAAGCCAGTTAGTAGACTTTTATCACATTTTTAATGGAAATGTTTTGCCGAAGTCCAACCCCCAAGTCGGAGGACCAGCCCATGCGCTTGCCTTCTGTGGCTGCTTATTTACTGCTAAGTTCATGTTTGAGGGCTTGCAAATTCCGCCACAGTTTATCACAAAAACCGATTAATAGAATTATTCATATGTCGTCACAATATGTAGTTAAGTTCCACTTCGTATCTGGAAGCCGTCCCTTCTGTCAACATCCGCCAACGCTCCGTGCCGTGACGGGGAGAGACCCTCTTAAAAGTGACTATCAAGACCAGTCTAGGCGGAAAATCGCAAAACGTGCCGCGCCAAGTAGATAAATTGCCTGTAACTTTTTTTCTTGCTTGTTTGCAGATTGAGCCTTCTATTGCGTCCTTTTTCCTTCTTTGGGCCTTGAGATGCTTTCACGTTGAAGGCACAGCTTCTGATTTTCCTCACAGAAGTTGCTATAATCGTTCGTGTTTGTTACTGCGGATTAACATAAGGGCCACTAAAATTCCAATGGGAAGTTTTTAAAAAGAAACTCCTTCAAAAATCCATAACTTCGATATTATTTTAAATGGCAATTTGTTCGTTCTGGTTGAACTTAAAGTAAAGTATTCTAAAGTCTAAGCAGCCACACGTTCTAGGTATCTTGCAGTTGTCATCAGCCTTTCAGAATATGAAGACCTTTTCTGAACTTCAAAAATTTCGCGGTCCGCGCACATTCTGTAGTTCTACTGTTAGGAGCCGTTAATTGAGAAGACGATCGCTGCCGAAACACTGTTACGAACTAAACAATTGATGTGAGTTAACATTTTATTAATCACAACAAGTACAAAGTTCAGAAAGATGCCGGACTGGCAGCGGCGGGGATGAATAGAGGAAACACCGAGCCAAGTCGTTGTCTTCGCGTTGCCATTTATGTAATCCCCTCAGCCTATGGACTGCCAAACCACCCATTGCATAAGAAAAGATTCAAAAGGTATAGAATAATACGCCTTTCGTTGTGAAAAATTTAATCGGCACTAGAAGTTGATGCAACACTAGAATGTTTACTTTACACGAGCATGAATAAGTGTATTGCAAATAAAAATAAATACAGATTTACATATTTTATGCGAATTTTATTTGGTTTAAATTTATTCCTGAAATTCTTGACCATTAGGCACAATATACTGCAAACTGGAGTTAGATTTGAAAAGTGTTGCTTATAAACCAAAATATGAAGCTAATTCATAATAAAATTCGCGTGTTAATACAGGTGATCAAAAAGTCTCTGTGCACCTGATGATTACAATACAAAAGTCGGGTGCACAGAGACTCTTTGATCACCCTGTATAATGGCGTTTTATCCATGCAATCCCTCTGCCTTCTCGAGAGATAAGTATTAATCCCGTATCTTTGAATTTACTGACGGAGCGATGCACGAATGCTGAAGTGTGTTAAAAATAAGTAGAAGAGCAGCTTTCTAAAGCGCCCTATACACTTTCAGTTAAACTGAGCGATTTTATTGTGTGACGTCACACCTGACGGAAACACTGAGTAAACTGCGCAGTTTTGACAGGCAACAGCGCAGGCCTCAGAACTGTCCTTTCCAGTCATCTTTCACATAGAGAACTGCGCAGTTCACTCAGGGAATCCAACAGTTTCCTCAGTTTACCTGCCGACACCACGATGGCATCATCTCATTGCACATCCGTTTCTAGTAATTCATTCAGCAGATGAGCATCGCGTGATATATTCCTTTTCAAATACCTCTTCTTACTCCACATTTTACGCTTTCTTTTCGGATGACATTATGGCCAATGTGGTTATCAAACAGCAAACGACAGCCTTGTTTTTATCCACCATATTCACACGCAGTTTTTTTTTAAACAGTTAAACTGCACAGTTTAACTTAGAGGCCCTTAATGGTCACGTAAAGAATTACGTCACTATCTGCTGATGATGACGCACCTTCTGAAATGTCTGAGACAAAACAATGGAAACCTTGCTCCCGCATGTCCGGGGTTGCTCTGTCTGTGTGCGCCGTAAGAGTCCTGCTGAAACTAATTAGCCCTTAAGACTCGTTACTGACTCGACAGTTTCGACATCTGTATTGAACGCGCGGGCTGCTTGTTAGTGAAAAACAGGTGCGGTATATAGTAGAAGAAAATAGTCGTGGCCAATTTGAAGGTTCCCATCATCCACGGAGAAGGGCCAACGAGGGTCGAATTTGCATATATTGTGTAGTGTCCAATGTTAAGAGGGCTGTGAGTGTGACAAACTGTGAAGGATGTGGAAGGTAGGGGACGTAGCCGATTTGAAGTTACTGTGCATGCACTTGTTTGGAGAGTCTGAGAAAGCCCAGGAACTACGGAAAACAAAGCTCGAGTTTGTTTCGTAGGAACTACACAAAAGGAATTTCTTGAGTAATGTTAAACGTACACATTCGGTCTGGAAAAATTGCCTGTACGAAGCGCACCGTGAAGTGTCACTTCCTGGAAGTGGCCCCGCTTGTGATATTTTTGGCGGGTGTGGCGTCGTTGCTCGGTACTGATTTCCTGTTGGCATTCGACTGATGTATTACGGCTCCTCTCGTTGCCCGTTGGCCTTGCAAATTCCCTCCCTCCCCCCCTCCCCCCTCTCTGCTCTAAAATGAATTGTCTAGTCACTACTATGGTACACTGTCGAGGGTCAGTCACGCAGGAAATACTCATCGGATTACTGTATGGGCGGGAACAGATCGCAGTCGCTTGTATGCAGCAAGCAAAGTGCGACCGCAGAATAAGTAAATAAACTGTAAGAATAGATACGGCTGGCCTTGGCCTTAGCTTGCACATCGATCGCGCGTCGTTTCACTTTCTACACATGTGCAAACTCCCTTTCGACCTAATTTGTGGATCTGCTTCCAGTTCCGCGCTATAGTTGGCACCATTTAACCGAATGGCGCGCTTTTGTAATATTATGTAACAAGGATGCTGCAAAGCATTTAGCGATAGGAGACATGTTGCGGCTGCCTAGATGGTTAATGAAGTATCTGACGAATTTGACATTCTGAGGACCGTGCATCGTGGTATTTTCTTATAATAAAACCAACGAGAAGTACTAATTTCTCAAATTATTTTTGGAATAGGACTCTACATGTTTCGGACAGTATCTCTGTCCATCA
>Ga0123357_10011304_pt1 | contig 11433 bp, 6 predicted proteins | sample TergutEmb28metaG_FD_89873 | JGI IMG/M metagenome (GOLD analysis project Ga0123357, IMG submission 89873) | Embiratermes neotenicus P4 segment gut microbial communities from Petit-Saut dam, French Guiana - Emb289 P4 | ecosystem: Host-associated > Arthropoda: Insects > Digestive system > Gut ...
GAGACCTCTACCTGACAACACACAACACTCAACACAGACATACATCCATGCCCCCAGCGGGATTCGAAACCACAATCCCAGCAAGCGAGCGGCCGTAGACCCACGCCTTAGACCGCGCGATCACTGGGATCGGCTAACTCTAACTTAGTGCACCACATTGTGCCCAGCAGAACGGCAATGGCCTGCATCCTGAACTATTAAACTGATAAAGCAAATGTAAACAAAAGTTTTTGTATTTACACACATTTCTTAATAGAAGTAGTTTTAGAGATACCTCCATAATACTTTACATACGTCGAAGAGTAGGATTGATCTCAATTATACTTAAAAACCTACTCAAATCTGGCAAGGGATGAGAGAAATTGTGGGTAAATCCCTGGTAGGGGCAAGGGTTTCTCCGCAGAATCTAGAGCACCTTTTTCCGCAATATGTTTCGTGGCGCTTTTTTCTCTGGGCTAAAGCGGCTGGTGCGTGAGGCTGACTGCTCATCTCCATCCAAAAACGTGGTTTACAAAAAGAGGAAGTACACAATAACTCCCGCATTTGCCTTCAAGTTGTGCACTAGGATACCCTTACCTTTCATACTTACACCTAAAAATTCGCTCTTACCTCACAAAAGCCAGCTACATAACTACTACACAGACAAAGTGAGTGGCATTGCTTAGACGAAATGATATCATTTATTTTGGTTTTCATACGAGACATATAAATACAAATAAATAAATTGTGGTGTTTTAATGCTATGATGGCACACAAACTAATCACCAGTCTTTACGTCTTAAGAAGTACTGTTATTGATTTATGGAGTTTCAAAATAAAATAATTTTACATTTATGTACTGCAGGGAACTTCCTTATAAGCGTACTTTTTAAATATTATTTACCTAACTTCAAGCAAAACATTTTTTTTTGTTTTAAATAAGACCTAGTATTGCTAATTTTGACGTTTTGCTGACCGTGCTTCTCAGTATATTTATCTCAGTAATTAACCAACTTGACGCACAAAACCTTTTGTTTTACAATAAGTTTACTGCATGCCTCTACATGTTTCGAGAACATATGCTCATCATCACACCTATAGGCGTGATGATACCAGAGGCTGTGTAATGCAATTTTGAACTCCTGATGATGAGCACATGTGCTCGAAACATGTAGAGGCATGAAATAAGCTTATTTTAAAACAAAACTTTTGCATCAAGTTGGTTAATTACTGAGATAAAAACTAGTATTGCTACTTACTGATACTAGTTATTACTTCAGACCCTACGAGCAATATTCTTACACCACGTGCCTCTTGGTTGAAGCTGAAATTCCTTGAAAAAGCGACCAATACAAAGTTAATATTTTTCATTGTTACGATTGGATACTAATGACAAAAAAAACTGTATATTACGTACCAAAATTTACGATAGAAACTGTATCTTCATGTGGAAGAGATAATAACCGGAACTGTTGTCACTCCCAATCGTTATGACATAAACACAATACCAGCACTTTTATTACTGCTTTACTGTCCTTCCTAGAATGGAAGGCTTTTCGAATCGTCAAGCTGTGCATCTAAGTATCCAGACTGAAAATTTTTAATTAGTTAACCAGGTTTCACTAAGATGACATGGGTGTTTTTGCACAGTATGACAGCCAAGCACAATTCCCCCAGTTTATTACAATTAGCCTAGAGCCACTTAAACTCATTTCCAAAGAAGATGTATGGTAAGTTGCCTTGGAGAAGTATGCAACCCCCATCCTGTAGAACCTACATTGTATGGCCAGGACAAAGATGTAGTTTTTAGGTCTAGTTTTGATGCTTTTTTTTAACTATTGAGCCACGTGAAATTGAATAGGTTTGTGGAACATAAATGTATTTACAAACTACGCGTGAAATATTTGATGTACCTATACAATTACGAACAAAGGGCTATACCCAACAAAATTCTAGGCCAGCAGGATCTGTACATAAATAATTATTTCTCCACAGAAATAATATCATAAAATAATACGCGTATGAAATGCAATTTCTTTCTGCACGATGCCATATCAGTTTTCAAATTCTTACCTACGTTACCGAAGTGATGACCAACATCATCTTTAGGATCTGAAGACAGGATCAGCAAATATTTCCAAAGAGTCGGTGAATATTTAACAATCGGTAAGACTTTTTAAACCAAAAACGTTGAATCTTCATGAACTCCGATGTCAGAACATCAGAGCTAACAACAATATGTTTAATAGATGTGGAGCACTCGAGAAAATAAATATATTTAACAGCAACGCAAACTTTTTGCATGCAGGTAGAAAAATCCTTGTTTGGCACTATTGTCGAGTTAAACGGTTCCGTTTCACCGTGTAAATTTCGAACAGAGACGAATATTCCGAAACGCCGTATCCTGGCGAAAATTACTCTGGTACACTCGTGAGACATACCACACACACACACACACACACACACATATATATATATATATATATCCTAGAGATATAAAATTTGCTTGTCTCAAACACAACGTAACATATAGGTCAACTAAGGTAGACCTTTTTTGGTTCAATTATTTAAAAAATAATTATTTACAGACATCAGAATTTCTATTAATATTTCGTCATAATGTATTAATTTGAATAATAATATGTTGTATCAAACGTAGTTTCTAACAGCTCTTCAAATTATTATTCTCAATGTTATAAATCTTTGAATTAAAATTCCTCTTTATTTGTAGGCGATTGCAAAACGCGCGATCCCCTCCATGGTTACACATTATGTCATACGATTAACAGATATTCATGAATGGTGCAGAAAGCAGAGTAGGCTTACTGGGTGCTAGTATCTCAGCATTAGTGCAGGCAGACTGAGAACGTAAAGCCGGGATAATCGAAAAACCGGCCAAAACTTAACTAGATAATTACGTTGTAGGATTCGTCTGAACCTGAATGGCCTTAGCTAGTGTTAAAAATCGACAAAATACAATTTTTTAATTTTACCGCTGTTATAACCTGTCTATTTATCGACAAATATGGAATAATGAAAATGTGGCAACGTGCCTAAAAGAATTAGGGGGAAATTATTGTTTAAACAAAACAAACACATCTCAAGTTGACAACTGTCTTTAATTTAGAACAAGACAGTTCCGAGACATTTCAAATTTCTCTCACTTCTCCATGTTTACTGTCCTACATGCATTCATTACGCTACGGACAACTTAAGAATTACTTAAATCCAAGTGCAAACATCCAATTATATGTGACAATCCTAATATCTGTACAGCGAAACAGTCAACAAATTCTTCCGCAAGACAAAGTAAAATGACTATAGTTTCTACTACCACCACCACACCCAACACAGCCAACAACAACAACAACAACAACACTATCACTACTACCACCATCAATAGGAAGAAAAATAAAAATCTTTTATGGTATCGGAAGGAAAAATTAAGAAATTTTAACTTGACCCTTATTCGAAGTTATGGCCCTCTTTGCCCATTAAGTCCAGCAGATTTTATATTGTATATTTATTACTATCATAATAATAAGCATTATTATTATCATTTTAAACAATATATTCTAATGCATATTAAATTATCTTAATGACTTTGTTACTGGCATCAGTTACGTTACCTAAATGTGACAAAATATTTTTATGGACGAAGGTTTGTGAAGTAAAAAAGCAGGCCTTGTCTATTGACACTTCAAAGTTTCTAAACTTTTGCACGTCTCGTATATAGTATTGCGACTCGCTACGGGTTGTACGGTTCGGAGATCGAATCCCGATGGCGACGAGATATTCCACACTCTTCTAGATCGTACTGGGGCCCACCCACCCCCTATAAAATTGGAACCACGTCTCTTTCCCGGGCGAAAATTGGGCAGGACGTGGCGTTAAACATCAACCTCCAGGGTCTAGGTTAAAGAAAGAGCAGAACTATACCTCTACTCCCCTTTTGGGTTTCATGGTCTGTTCTAGACTGAATTTATATATATATATATATATATATATTAAATTCAAAGAAATGAACAAAAGGTGTAACAGAAGAAACCCACTTGTTTGTGTTGCTCACCCCAACAATGCTCAGAGGTAGACGCCGAATTACAACACTGAAGACACGACGAAACTCGTAATGATTTTTCCTGCGGGCACAAAAACTGTAGTACTATAAAACTTACACGAAATACACTTACCCATTTACCTCTTGGTAATTTGTCTGCTGAAGCAGCTCCAGTGGTCACGCCACTTGGGACTTCGTCTTGCACTGACTTCGGTGAGCAATGAACAGATGCCAGTAGAATGCCACCAACCACTCTGAAGGACGTCACTCCACCTGGCAGACTACAAGCAGTCGTGAAGGCGAAAGACACAATATACAGCATTTGTTACTTGCCAGTGATAACCAGAGGGCGCCTTCTCAGTATTTTATTCAACATCCAGCGCCGGTATCTGCGCAACTCCCTGGCGTTTAATAAAAATAAGCTGATGTATGACTCCGGTCTTCTGAATTGCAACGATGCGTATCTGGGTGATTCCCGATGTTTCGGGGAAAAGTGCTGAAGAAGCAGGCGGTATATTCTTCCGACAAGTCTAGAACGACTTAAGCACCGACGCAACAAGGAGAACGGGAATCATCAATTACACCGCCGTTAAAGCCTCAAAATTAGCATAGATTGATTCGACGAATATAATTCACTGAATAAAGTACGGGTCTTTCAAGCTTTAATGAAAAATTTTAAAGAAGTCCATGGGTTCGAGAACTTTAAATTAAATACATTGACTTTGCAACTCTCTTCTTACCCCAGTTTCGGGAAAAAAAAAGTTGCATTTGTATAAAGTTAATACACCAAAAAATACACTGTTTATTAAACTTGACAAAGTTTTAAAATTTACATTAAAAATCAATTTGACTTGCTTCTACATATTTGGGTCTACGACTATCATCAGGGAGCCTTCACTAGAGCCTAGCTAAAGTTACGAGGGTGAATCAAAAAGTAAAGGCAATTTATAAATTACTCGGTAACCGGGACAGAGAGGAGCTGCCGCATTGCGCAGTATTGACAATGCCTGTTGAAGAGTTCAGCCATGTGCAGTACATCGCTCTACCTTCAGTCGAGTGGCAGCAACGAGGGCGAAAACATGGACGCTCCTTTGCCAGATTGCACCATCGAAGAACAACGTGGCGTAGTGCGGTTTCATTGGGCAGAAGGAGTGAAACCTGTGGAAATTCACCGTCGTATGTTGGCTCAGTATGGACAGAGCACAATGAGTCAACGAAAGGTTTATGAGTGGGTCGAAAGGTTTAAATCGGGTCGAACACGTGTTTCTGATGAAGGCCGTTCTGGTCGGCCATCAACATCGCGCAAACAAGACTACAAGAGCAGCCGAAAAGCTTCCTCTCCGCAGGAATACAGAAACTAGTTGAACGATATAACAAATGCATTGTGTTGCAAGGGGACTATGTAGAAAAATGATATGTAAAATTGCTGACAGTTACTTCTATTAAAGCTGTTAAATATATATTGCCTTTAATTTTTTATTCTCCCTCGTATATTTAGGTTAAGATTTGGTGTGGCAGCATGCTGATTTTTAATGTAAATTTTAAAACTTTGTCAAGTTTAATAAACAGTGCATTTGTTGGCGTGTGAACTTTATAGATATCAAAATGCACAGTACAACGATAAAAAATATGTTGCATTTGATATAAGACTAAGCTTGCTCAGCATTTGCTTGCGACCAGTAGTGTGGTTAAATTACAAATAATTTAATTTTTTTAACAACGAAAAATTTCAAAATTATTTTTCACTGAATTTCCAGGCATAAATACAGGGAACTAACCTAACTCGATGGCAAAAAACGCATTAGTTTCATCACGGTCTGTTACAAAAATGAGAAACTTCTAACCCTACGCATATTCACAAAACAAACTAATTCCCGAATGATCATATTAATACAGGGCCATAAAATTTGTTTCACAGTTAACAGATTTTCGAAGGGTTTCTCTGTCAAATCTCGTGAATGTGTCTCCCGCATTCGAGATACACGACTAGCACATCGTAAACTGCGTCAGTTTAACTGCACAATTCATAAAATCGGTGTTATGAATATCCGAAATGTTCCATTTGCTTTACAGCTGTTGGGTCCAGTTGTACCCTTACTACTCCTTCCAAAAGCTTGTAAAGTATAGTAAGTTGATCCCCTTTTAAGTACAGCAATTCGCATGGCTAGAAATTCTTGATTGGTTACGGGAACTCCCCAATGCGGTTAGTAACTGCGTGAATGAATTTTGGTCAACAGTCAGTAAAAGACGCCGATGTATTTCTATCCAACAGGTTAGGGATTTACAATATATCCAGTAGTTTTGCATTACAGCACGGCTTGTATTTATGTTTAAGAATTCATGCAGTAAGGAAATACGACATTAATAAACAGGCCTATGTAGTAAGTCTTGAGCATGCATAATGCTAAGATATGGCAACAGCACGAGAACGTTTGTTCTTAATTTTAAATTACCTTATGGACAGGGAGGTGGAACAGATCGCTGTAATTGAAGCGTCCTATGAAAATTTGTCAGTTTTTTTTTTTTTAATTTTCCACTAATCTTCTTGCTTTGATGTAAAATGTTTATGATTACAATTTACTTGTCTTTGTGTGGGGGAAAAACTTCATCTTTCACATTATTTGTAGTAAAAAGATTTTAAAGTGTCTGCGACGAGCATGAGGCAAATAACAAACGGGGAAACAGAAAAACGGGAGGCTGAGGAAAATTACGGAACTAGGAGATTCATAATTTTTACCTCTCCCTGCACACTATAATTATAAAATATACGGGAATTAGCTGAAAACATACAGACAACGTCAAAAGTAAATTTAAAACATGAGCGTAAAAATTTAAAGGAGGCAAACAACATGGAGGACTTATGTGAGGCTGGAACGATAAAAAAGTTAGCAAATTGTGAGATAGTTTGTGATTGGAAACATGTTTAATGACAAGGGCCGGTAGGATGTCTGTTTTTTAATGTGATAAGGAAACATCGGAATTAATTATAACAGTAGAAATATCTTCAATATATGAAAGATTATTAGCTTCTTGCAAATGATCCTACCTCTTTGAGATTACTTATCCTTCTTCTCCTACAACTTCTTCTTCCACTCCTCTCTTCTCATTGTACATACTTATTTCTCTCTGTGTCCTGTTCTTTCATATTATCTTTACGCTTTTATTCTATTCCTTTGTTGTGCTCAATAAATTAAATTGGGAACCTATACAACAACGGTTACCTGAAAGAGTACGTTATAATTTGGGAATCTACATTACTGATATACACTTCACAAACATCCCCACAACAAGACTTCTGGCCGATCCAAAATACAATTATAATTAACATCCCTACTTAATTCAGCATTGAGTTACTTGTTACTGCAGTCAAAGTTTCATAAAGAATCAAATTATATACAAAGTATGGTATCAGGCGAATATCGTTTCATCATTCAAAGTGAATATGAGAACTTGATTATCTGAAAATTGGTAAGCCCTAATACTGCGTTGTTTTGCTCATGGGCTCTGAAAATAAATGCGAGCTCAGAGAAGAATTATTTTAAATTAACCGCTAATATTTATGTTGATACTTCATACTACAAACTGGAGAAACGAAATATTCAGTTCTAGTTTATGGCATAATTCAGCTGGAGACTTTTAACGTAAACACACAAAAAGTCAATGAATATGTACATACACACATAGGTAAGTACATAAATTCATACGTACGTACTTAGATACATACATAAGTACGTACGTATATCCGTGTACATAAATACATACATATTTAATTACGTTAATACATACACGCATACGTACGACAGTATATACATATATACATACGTACATACATAAATACATACGTACGTACGTACATATTAAGTACATACGTACATACGTACATACATTCTTACCTACATAGGTAAGTACATACATACATACATACGTACCTACATAGGTAAGCAATACATACATACATACATACGTATGTACGTACGTACCTACATACGTACGTACATACAAACATACATACACGCATGTGCGTAACTACATACGTAAGTACATACATACATACATACGGAAGTACATACGTACATACATACATACATACACACATACGTACGTACCTACATACGTACATACATACATATATACATACATACTTACCTACATAGGTAAGTAATACTTACATACGTACATACGTGCATACCTACACACATACGTATGTAAGTACGTACGTACCTACATACCTACCTACATACATACATATGTACATACATAATACATACATACATACATACGTACGTACGTACGTACATGCATACATACACACACACATACATATACATGCATTTCGTCTTCTCCGGCAAAGAATTGCGTCACGACGCAATAGACATCCGTTGTTTTGGATGCCATCACTCTCTCCATTATCCAGAATTACTGTCCGAAAACGCTTCTTTCCATTTGTTAATTTTCACAGCTCATAATTTTATACGTCTGTACTAATATCGTAACTGGGCCTACCTGAATGTGACGTCATGGAGCACAGTCCAGGTACAATTTCCAATCAGCTGATCAACAATTTATTGCCTCTCCAAGAACCTGATAACCCATTAAAATACATCTGAAGAAACAACATTACGTCACACGTACCCATTGTATCATGATCTTATAAACCGTCGTTACGTTTCTATCATCATAATCTCCTTGACATTCTTGTATCAGCAGACGGTATTGCCAGCATTTTACTGTATTCAAACATAATAAAACATGTGCAAGAAAGTCCGCCGAGTGTTTGTGTTTACAATTATTTAAAAATCACGTTTCTACCTTCTCTTACATGTTTTGAAGACATACAGCTGCCACTGTTCTTCTTACTTCAGTTTTTTTCTGCCGATGTTAGTACATTAGTACTAGTAAAACTTCCATACGCCAATGCAGGCAATATTTCCACCCTCAAATCAGTATAGATGTCCATAAAATTGCATTCATTGTTCTACATATACATGTATATTGCTGAACCCATATACTGTATTATTGTAGTGTCTGCTTGGATACGATGCTAGATTGTTGTTCTTAATTTCATGATCTGGTATGGCTCAATGTATTCTACTCATAGTGTGAGTGGATCTTGTCGTGGCAACACTGATATGTGTTCTGCGTTGTAATTCTCTGCTAATTAAAAACACTGCTTATTTTAAGCGAACTTTATCCTGCTGCAATTGTGTGTAATCTACTGTAAGGCTTAGCAGTGTCACTTATTGAAGAGTGTACGTCTTCTTTATAATGAGCGGCATTTTTAGAGATAAGTTGGAGAATTATTGAATGATATTAAAACTATATATACATACACATAAATTTATATACTATGAAAGTGTTCATGTATGTAATATTCGAAATGCACGGTAGTATAATGATTTGATTTATTGCGATCTTTCCAAGAGCCCGCCTGAGATTCCTATCCACAGTCTGATATCATATCCCTTCACTATTAATATACACATTTTCTATTCGTCTAATCTTGATTCTCCTTCCAAACTCGGCAACTATAATTTTGTATGAATATGTTGTCTCCTCCATGCGTGCCACATGCTGCGCCAATCTCATCCTTCTACATTAGAACAAACGCTACAATTTTATGGCACGGCGGAGGGTAACTGCGAATATATCGAATAAGCAGTCGTGGGCAGCCGCCAAGGGGTGGTCCTCCAGCTGTGGGATGGGCGAATTGCTAACAAATCCTCGCCGTACAATACAAAGTATCAAAAATGTATAATATAGATTCGGAACACATAAATGATACTTAGTATTTGATTGAAACAACGGGATGACTCTCCTCAAAGCTCACCGTAAAAAATTACCAAGTAATTAACCATTTACAAGCTCAGCAGAGAGGTAAACAATTTCGTTCTTTGTTGATATTTTTAACTGAAGTTCGGATTTGTATTGCAGACCGTCACATGAAACTATTCTTCAGACAAGCCTGAAAACGACTAAGCAGCTGTGTACAGGTTCAAATCACATCAGTATTGATCAGGCTACTAGGAACTGCTACATGCACAGGAGTATTGGGCTAACTGATCGTATTTCAATGATATCTAATTAACGTCCTTAACTTCACGGATAACAGAATGTTAATACTTTTTCATTAATTTTATACATTATACAGAGACGTGGACTTTCGATATGATGAAACCATTAAGTTCTAGAATAATCCTAATTTTGTGCTCCGGATATATATATATATAGAAGGTTCCATGTCGTGTGTGCAAGTATGAAATATTGTGGGTTTATGAAACAGTAAACTCACGTGCTGTTCCACTTCCAATTTCACGTCAGAAATGCTTACACATACATTCATTACTGAAATAAAGCGCAAGAAGATGTCATAGGTGTGCCACATCTGGTTTATTTTCTTTTATTTCTGAGCAACAAAACGGATACATGTGTATGTGGATACAAACCGCACACGATTTAGAACCGAAATGTAGCCGACCTCGTATCCCCTGCTACACAACTCTACAATAAATCTCTTCGATGCGGACAGAGATGGCTAAGCCGTTTATTATTCAAAATATTATCCTCTGAGTTACGACATGATGTAGTCTTTACGTAGATTCGTAAGTTTCGGGGAAGCATAATATATTCCGTTTTAAGATGGTGACAATATGATGTTCATAAACGCCTGTAACAACACACCCTACTACACGGCTTCATGACACACAAGACCGCAGTATGATTCCACACATCTGTAATAAAAAACTTAAATTTTATGTACGCTGTTTATCGTGTCGCGTGTCCAATTTCTGTAATTTAACTGCTGTAAATTTCGAAATTATTTTAAGTTCGTTGAGTAAAGAGAGACCAACTTGATGTCACTTCCTTTATTATTTCTTTACTTAATGCTCAACATGTTTCGGATGTTAATACATCCGAAACATGTTGAGCATTAAATAAAGAAATAATAAAGCAAGTGACATCAAGTTGGTCTCGCTTTACTCAACTATAAAGATGATGTACGGTCCAATAAACATAATATTTTAAGTTCGTTTAACAAAAGCAAGGGATCGAAATTTTATCCACGAGGAATACACGTTAAAACGCGTGTAACCTTACACTGATCTGTGTTTAACCAGTGACATTCAGCAACGTGTAAGTGCATACAGGTTATAAATGTACTCAGCGGGACGATTCTACATGGCGGCTGTGTTTTGCCTCCCTTCATTGTTTAAACTGTTTTCCCTGAGCAAGTCGGAGGAGCAGCAATATGTTTTACTCGCCACAAGCAGCTTCTTGTTCCGAATTTGTGTGTGTGTGTGTGTGTGTGTGTGTGTGTACATATATCAAACTAAGAGACCACAAGAAGGGGAAGCCTTCTTGAGAAGCTGATGGTTCCTCAGCTAGTAAAGGAATTTCCC
>Ga0123357_10011305_pt1 | contig 11433 bp, 6 predicted proteins | sample TergutEmb28metaG_FD_89873 | JGI IMG/M metagenome (GOLD analysis project Ga0123357, IMG submission 89873) | Embiratermes neotenicus P4 segment gut microbial communities from Petit-Saut dam, French Guiana - Emb289 P4 | ecosystem: Host-associated > Arthropoda: Insects > Digestive system > Gut ...
CTTACTTACTTACCTACTTACTTACTTACTTACTCCATGGTGCAGAGTCCTTCTTGAGAAGCTAACTGGTTTGCAGCTAGTCAAGAAATTCCCCGCATTTCACGGAACCCGAAGGTTCATTACTGCATTCACAAGCGTCCGCCACCCGTCGCTATCTTGGGCCAGCCCAATCCAGTCCATATACCTACATCCCACCTCCTGGAGATCCATCTTAATATTATCCAACCATCTACGCCTAGGTCTCCCCAGTGGTCTCCTTCCTCCGGTTTCCTCACCAAGGCCCTATACACCCCCTCTCCTCACCCATATGCGCCACATGCCCAGCCCATCTCATTCTTCTCGATTTTATCACCCGCACAATATTGGGTGAGAGGTACAAATCATTTAGCTCTTCGTTATGCAATCTCCTCCATTCCTCCGTTACCTCGTCCCTCCTACGTCCAAATATTCTCCTCAACACCATGTTCTCCAACACCCTCAGCTTCCTTTCATCCTGCAATGTCAATGAACAAGTTTCACACCCATACAAAACAACCGGCAAAATTTTAGTTCTATATATCTTGATCTTTAAATTTTTGGATAGCAACCTGGAAGACAAAAGATTCTGCACCGAATTATAGCAAGCATTTCCTGACTTCAATCTGCTCTTAATTTCTTCCGGAATAAAATTTTGATTTGTTAAAGTTGTTCCCAAATATATAAACTCTTCCACCCCATCGAAGGTACTATTACCAATCCTCACACTGTGAATTCTTCCTGCATTCTGATCTCGAGACATGACCATGTAAGTTTTATCACCACTTACTTCCAGTCCAATCTCCCTAGTAGCAGCTACTAAAGCTTCTGCATTTTCCTTTAGAGTACGTATGCTTCCTCCCAGTATATTAATATCATCGGCATAAGTCAGAAGCTGACGTGTACCATTTAGTTTTAGGCCAACCTGGTTTACCTGAACCCTCCTAATGGCGTACTCTAAATCAAAGTTAAAAAATATTGGTGATAGAGCGTCTCCTTGTTTCAAACCATTCCTAATAGCAAACCTGTCAGACAAATTCTTGCCCACCCGGACTCTGTTATATGTTTCAGTCAGACTCATCTTTATTAACCTTACAATTTCCTAGGGATACAAAACTCAGTGAGAATCTTATATAAGACCTCCCTCCTAACTGAATCATAAGCTTTCTTGATACACTTTTCCTTATTATTATTATTATTATTAAATTATTCCCAGTTTACTGAGCGATTCTGTCAGTATTTCAACCCTAACCAGGGTCGAAGGACAGTATGACGTCAATAATGAAAATGAAAGAAATGACACAAATAATGAACATTAAAATAATGGCTAAAATAATATGATTAATAAAATGACAAATAATGAACATGAATAATGTAATTAATAATAATAAATACGAAATATAAAATGATATAAATAATGAATATAAATAATACAATGACGTAAATAGTGAATAAGAATGATGAAATGAAATAAATTATAGGAATAATGTAATAATGACAAATAATTTCTATAATAAAATAAAAAATAATGAATATGAAAAATAAAATAATGATAAAAATAATGGATATGAGTAACGAAATAATGGCCTATATAAAGGATGGGATAACATTTGGAAAGAATCGGTCGTGGTCTAATTGCAGCTACTTCCTATACGTTTGTCTGAAGAGACTAAAAACGAAAAAGTAACTCAGTGCCCCGTTCTAGATTCGGAATGTGTGTCTGCCGTATAAATTTAGGAACACTTACTCGATCGTGATAGAATATGTTTTGAAACTAAAGAGAATTTAATATATCTACTGTTATACAGATTTAGGTCCATTGGTTAGCATACGTACGGCCAGTTTCAAAGCCACAGACTTCTCTGTATTTTGCCAGAAAGTGTATGTGTTCTGATTTTCAGAGTGCCGTTTTTCCTTCAACGGCACTGCCAGGTCCTCTTAGATGAATGTCAGTGTTTTTGTCATCAATCGTAGTAGATTACTGTTGTAAAGTGAAGTTGCTGAACCTAATTTTGGCTTCTGGCAGGACAAAGAAAAAGATGTGAAATCACGTCCTACAAATTATTACGTTAGTCCGTCCGTTCTGTCGTAACCTAGTATTAGCAGTTTTATAAAAAGTAACCATATTTCACGTTAATAATCCCATTAAAATACATATGTGTAAGTTTATATTTATTGTCCGTCATACACAACTCATTGTTACAAAGTACGAATTATGCAATTAACACCAAAGCTACATGTTTCGACCCCATGGGTTCATCTTCAGGCTTATGAAATATGTGTCGTACAAGGTAAGTTTGTAAATGCTACCTACGGGATTCCGTGGTTTACAGTTCACTAGTTATAACATTATATTGTAAAATTATAACTAGTGAACTGTAAACCACGGGATCCCGTAGGTAGCATTTACAAACGTACTTTGTACGACACATATTTTATAAGCCTGAAGATGACCCCATGGGGTCGAAACATGTAGCTTTGGTGTTAATTGGATAATTCGTACTTTGCAACAATGAATTGTGTATAACGGACAATAAATATAAATTGTATTATTGCAAAACGGGATGGATAGCCCACAATTTAAAATATGTGTAAGACTAAAACTTTACTGCTGGCCTCTCTGTGACTGCTACGTCTATCCACAGATGCACGTCTATAAGTTGATCTCGCTTAAAATAAAGTCGAAAAAAGTAGAAAATTTACAAGTACAAAAGACAGTTCAAGGTTTCATAAAATAAAGACGGGACAAACCATCAACAATAAAATCCAAATTTAACCATTCAACGACAACTGAATCAGCACCACGGGAGGTCCTTGTTTAACTGAGACCCCACCAGTGCTGTTTCGTTTCAACGTTGGCAAAAGTAAGTGATTAAGATTCGATTAACTTTGCCCGAAATTGAATTAACGTTATATACACGAGCGTTTAGAACAATTCTTATTTAATTAATTCTCACGGGGAAAATTGTTCCCTCTTACGTTGTTTCACCCTACGTTGAAAATTTCAGAATCGTAACTGTAACATGAAACGCGTACTTCTTGCATGAGATTCAGTTCGTACCTCAAACAGAGCAAAGTGAGCTCCTATTGTAAAGACAACTTGATGCTATACAGGGAAATAATGGTTCTGATTGACAGGATTTTACGAAAATATAAAACTTATGGCATGGGTAAAATGTATAATTTCTTACTGTAACATCAGTTACCACTGTACTTTACTCCTTTAACGCATCTTAATACAACCGAAGTACAAACAAGGGGAAGTGCCTCTTGGACAGCCGATAATTTCCCAGCCAGCCAAAACTTCCCCACCTTCTATGGAACCTGACGTTTCATTATCTTGTGGACTAAACCCGCCATTAGACATTATGCTCAATCAATTAATTTAACATAACTTATGGTAAATTTTAATATTATCCTCCCTTTCTGTATATCACTCTTACGTGACATCTTTATATTCATATGAATTTTCTAAGAAGTTACCATTGCTAAGTACCTGCGAAAGTAGCGAGTAATTTAAAAGGAACCTGCATTCGCATAACCGTTACGGATCTAACAAGGAAACAATCTGAGTGGCCTGGAATTTTTAATCTGCTGTGTAATGTTTCCAGGAAAAATTTCAGCTGCCAGCAAGATCTGCAGCGTCCGAGAGAGAGGAAACAAATACGATATCAGAACAGCAAATATATAAGCCGACGATATTAAAATGACATTAAACAGAAAACTCGGAGCAGTACGCATGGAATCACGTTAAAACAATGGTTAGCTACAGTACAGAAATAAATATTAGTCACTTTCTTTATTATTAGGCTTATAAGTGCATGCAATAAGGCTTATTTTGATTAAGAAAAACCGAACAACTGTATCAGCACAATATAGGGAGGCACATATATCCCTTAAAATACACAGCTGTGTGAATTCTTTTTTTATTAAAACTCCAGGTACCCTTTTGTTTAGTTACCAAAAGCCATACTTACGCGCGAGTATGTTAACATAACCGCAACATACACACACACACACACACACACACACACACCGTCCTTTCACGTCGTCTGATCTTAATCACTTCTTACGGAATGCTTACAGCTCTGCCTCAAGTTAACCTCCAGTATTCATACACATTCAGTAACAGTTGTCAACAGCGATAAAACTTAATATACCTAACCCACAATTGAGTTTTTTTCATTAGTGACAAGCATACATAAAAGCACACAAAATGTGATGAACCAAGGTTAAACTTTAAATTGTTACGTTAATAACACGACTATAGTTGTCTGTCTTAACTTCGAAGTATTTTAGTCGGTATATCGATTCGCTAAGGGATAGACGGTCCGGTGTTCGAACCACAGTGGGTAATGAGATTTTCCAGATCTATCCAGACCGGCCCCAAAGCCCTCCGTCCCCATCCCCACCCTCATATACCAGGATTTTTTCCTGGGGGTTAATCGAAAGGGGCGTAGTGCTGACCACCTAACAGCGCCGGGTACAGTACTGTGCCTGCTTAGTATGTTACAGGATAATCTTTACTGTAACTCAAGGCTATCATTTGGCGAAACAGTAAAAGAAAAATGTAATTACGAAATTTCTAAATCTACTTTTCAATTACTGACAGAATTATAGCTACCGCCACTGCACGTATCGTCACTGTCCATGCAAGAAGCTCCAAAGCATTAGGAGTTCCATTACATGAGAAACGGAAATAAAGCAACGCATAAACGAAGGTGCATATTTCTATTACCTCACAATTTTTACTCAAAAATACTGCTCATGTTGCAGGTATTTTTAAGTGCATTTGAATCAAGAAAAGTTAGCTGTTAAGATCACATGGGCTCGAAGCGCTATGCTGGGTTTCAACAGTTCGATAAGTAAAGGCTTCGTCAATGGAAGGTACTTCGTCAAAGCTTACCTAATAAGACTTTTTCACTCCAGCAATATTTTGAGGTAACAGTACTTCAACAGGATAGAAGTTTAAAATTGAAGGCATTTCTACATTTTCAATTTTCATCTAGATTCCCCAAACCCAATCGGTAGGCCCATTCGTAGTACACAATAAAATATGTCACAATGCAACCACAAGCTTTCGAAAATCTAACACAATTTAATGTGTACGAATTAAACAATGTTTGTGAAGTGCAGGAATGTCAAATTGCTTTCATTCAGCCGACATTCATGATAAAAATAAAATCCAGGCTTTCAGCACACAGATGGTAGTCGAAACTTTGTTGCGAATGTTCACTTTCAGTAAATATATGTAATTACCTTTCCGAATTACAGCAATGAATATATTTTAAGAATTCAGTTTATAAATCAAAATATTTATTTAACGTCACAACTTCCGATTATGTTTTATATTAATGCTTCCAGAGCATTTCAACACTTAACAGGCCTGTTATACACAGAACATTACACGGCAGTACTTCCTGATGCAATACTGGAATAGAATGGTTGATTCCCTTATTTTACCTACGCGAATACCGAAAATAGTACGAATTTCACTCCCTCCACTCTACGCCATATGCAGACAATAGTATTATGTACATTCAGATAAGGTTCCAAAACGATCAAATGAATAGTTCTTGTTCAGGTAAATTGCTTCTAGCAGTATGCAGAAGTCGGCTTATACTCGGAAACACTACAGAGATATTAATCTAGAGGAGCAGAATCTCGCGTTCTAATACCAGTCTGCAGTTGAGGGTTGTTCCAATCAAACACCCTTGGGGTTTGTTCTAAAAGAAAGGAATACAGAAGTTAAAAGCAGAGTCCACGGACGTCGAAGCAGGCATCTCAATGATAACATGACTGAAAAATACCTTATGAACCGCTTACACTTATTGAAACACCGCGAACTTGTCGCCATTTTTCCGGTAGCAAAATCTGGGGCTTTCAGGTCTTCAGCATTGGAGGCCCCTGGCGTGACCATGAACGCACTATGCTATAGCAAAACCCTTCGCATCTTCATCATGAATTACGACGGCTAGGCCACAAGTGGTGGTGTGATGAACAGCTTCCGTCAGTATGTGACGGGCAGTGTCCATACCAAGTTGGGACCTATGTGATGGAAGGTGTCAGATTACCGCAAACAATCCGAACATCTAACACTGTCACTTTCATGTGTTCAGCCCCTCTACGACGCTCTGAAGGACAAGATATTAGGGAAATACACGTATAAACGCCAAGTTGTGGTGCTACAAGCGATATTGCGGAAGGTATCATTAATTGGCGCAATGCAATCCAAACACTTTTTTCTCGAATACCATTGTCACAATACAAAACAATAACGCATATCACTTTCCTTCCGTGTGGAACTTCGACCAGATTCTGGGTTATCGTCACCGCTTATGGGGCTTCGCAATCACACTCACTGGACACACCACACTCCGTAAGACTCCTCTGGACAAGTGATCACCGCGACGCAGAGACTTAGCACAACCCAACACTCACAAGAGGAAAACATCCATGCCCCCGCACGGGTTAGGAAGTACCACCATCACAATAAATAACACTGTACGCGTACCAATAGGTAATGAAATATTAATACCTACTTTCAGATTACTGATCTTCTGGGATGTTTCGCTGGTTGGAAGGTACAAATTTTTCACTCCTGCCAACCAGCGTAACAACAACTCTGTAGAAACGGCAGATTTCGCTGTTGCTACTTTACTAATTTAACTCGATTAGACGACAAAATACAACCTGCATTTATATTCGAACAATAAAAGAGTATCTTGGTATAGACCTTGTACATGTTTTTTCTACATTTCAACAAATAGTAAATAATGTTAATAGTGTAATTTCTTTCTTTCTTTTGGCGCAATAACCCTCAGTGGGCCATGACCTCCTCATTCACGAGGTTTCTAGATCACACACAACGACGCACCACAGACGGTAGGACTCCTCTAGACGAGGGATCAGTCGTCGTAGAGACCTCCACCTAACAACACACAACACTCACAACAGAGAGACATCCATGCCCCCGATGGGATTCGAATCCACGATTTCAGCAGGCGAGCGGCCGCAGACCTACACCTTAGACCGCGGGACCACTGGGACCGGCTTAATAGTGCAACTGACATCTACATTTTAATTAGTTACAACATCCTAAATTTCTTCGCGTACAAGCAGGCGCCTGTCCGCGTACCACCGTTTGAAAAGCACCAAGCTAGTGTATCAAAGGAATGCGTGTCTTGACGACTACAGAGACCTTTTAGCGGGTTTTACTTCCTCGCCCAGAACAATTCCCAAAACGTTTAATTTCAACAGTTCTTTTACTGTAACTTTTTAGTATATAAGTTATTAAAAACACATTAATTTTAAAGATGATGCGACATAAGTGTAAATGATACTTCATCTCAAGTCAGTGTAAAGGATCTGTGTTGACGTCAAAGTGTGCACAAAGTGAAAAACAGGAAGCCATTTCCACATTTTCACAGCATATGTAGACCTACTTTGTATTTTTCCCCCATAAATTTTACATGGATCTACTGAATATGGTAACCTAAAAGCCTCATTCAAGCAGATCAACGTAGCGTAAAATTAAATCTAGTAATTATCCTAATACATGAAGTTGGAGAGTGTAACTGTTTGATATATTTCGGTGTTCAGCTAATAAGGGTCATAGTAAGTTATTTTACTCACATTTAAACATGTAACCAATTTAAATATTGTGACCGCATACAAAGAGAGTGTCTGAGAACAAACGGCTGAGGAGATCATATTGGCCAGAAAAAAGGAAGTGACAGGAGATTCAAAAACACTGCACAATGAAGAGTCTCATAATTGTGAACTTCATAGAGTATTACAGTGAGCATATCGACTAAATGGCCGAAACATGTTACACAAATGAAAGAGATAAGATATAAACAATCTTAGTTCGGAAGCCTGAATGGAAGAGCAGGCTGCTTGAAATAGACAGCCCTAGAATGGAGTATAATATTAAAATGGATTTTAAAGAAACAGTGTAAGGGGAGGTCAAATAGATTATTCTGGTTCCGTATAAAGAGCAGTAGTGGGCTCAGAAAACGGAAGCGCTTTTCCATAAAAAGATAAAAAATTCATAACTGAGACAATATTAGCTTCTGCATAATAAAACACCACTTGAGTATTACATTTAAAATAATTTACGAACTGCTATTAGCTTGAAGGAAGTCCCTTACAATTGGAAATTTAGTGAGGTGTTCATATGTAAAGGTAAAAGGAAATGGACACAAAGCAACACATTAGTATTGCTCTAGTTTAAAAATATTTCGTTGCGGTAAAACCTTTATAAATGGTCCTTCTGTCGTACAATATAGCGTTAAGTTGGGAAGACCCTACAAATATTCCTCCTATTTTGGAGGTAAAGCCAAGTATCAGTTCGGAGAGTTTACATACTAACGTCCTGAATATATTCCAGGTTTTTACATACCTAGCTTGCCTACTGATATAAGCCTGTTATTTGAAACTGTTGAACGAAATTTGTGCAATCCTAATATGTAATTTCAATAGGGTCCGTTAGAATTTCCTACTTTTACACAACTCTCATCTGTCAACGAGATACTAAGAGATTTTAATATCACCTCTTTATACAAGAACGTGTTTAACACAGAGTTACACTAGTATAAAAGTGGACACAAAATATTACATTTTCCTAAGTAAAATAAAGTTTTCATTACTTACAAATTATGGTCTTGTAAATAGTGTATTTTCCAAAACTCAATGCCCTGGTGATAACCAGCGTGTATTCGGCCGAAAAACGCAGTCAGTTACTGTATGTGGGACGCAGGAATGAACAGATGTGCAAAAGATATACTGTTTTATACAAAACCTGTTCCTTTAACATGTTTATAACCACGAAGGATTCCTACACTTGTATTACGAGCAGATACTACTTTTATTACGCTATTATTTCAGAGCTTAAATGTCACAATAAAAGCTTCCTATTTTTTTATTGTCAACAGATGATAGAGTGGAAAAGAAGATACTTCACATTTTGATTTCCCATTTGACGTACACCAACACAAGAAATATGGCAGTCAAATGGGCCACCCTTGAATATAAACAGGAAAGAAAGTTTCTCCTACCTTACAATTCCTGGGTTCGTTGATAGTTCTGGAGTCCTTTAAATACACACGAGTATTAATTTTTCTGTATATTCTGCACTTCACCCAAACATTCAAGAATTTTGATTAAGGTTTAAGTACCAGAATCGTAATTTGCGATACGTAATACAACAAGACGGTTCACACGCATTGACGCTACTTGACACTACACATACACACCCTTCAATCATACAAATCTCCATTCCTCGAAAAAAAATCAATCCGGTATCACGAAATTAAAATCTCAATCAAATTCAAAGCGACGCCCACCCACTTCACAGTCACGTTTCTAACACGCTAGTAATGTATCAGACACAAGCGTCGAAGATGGAAGTAGCTGTTGGCAATTTAAAGATTTCTTTATTTTTAAACATTTCACGGTTGACGCTCGCCCGCTGCGATTGGTACAACGATTTTACGATTTGTTGACGCGCGCCGTGGCAAGACTACGGCCAGACTGAGCCAACCCTTCGTCACGGAATCCCACACCTGTCTCTCTCTCCCTCTGATCCGAATGCATTTTCCGAACGTTCCCGAAGTCTGTACAAACCTCATACCAAACCTAGCGAACTGGCTCTACACATACAAATCCCGAAGGCCTATTTGAGTTGGATGCACTTTCGTTCGTTGGCTTAACTGCTAATTAGTATAATTAAGACTGGTATAATTATAGCATTAATATGTAGAGAGAGGTGGAGAGATAGTGGGATGGGTAGAATTGATATTAGAATTCATGAAGTATCACCATTAGTATCTGCATATATGGCCGTGAAGAGAAAGATCAGAGAACAGAATCATGAATAATTTACAGGGAATTGAAATCAATGGTTGTTTCATATCGCCCTTTCGCAGTTCACATGATGCACATTTGCACAATGATATGATGGAGGTGGTGGTCAGAGTACAGTGTGCTAATATTGGCTTATCTGACAACATTATTGGTTTACTGACGATCGGTCGACCTCATTACGCTTCATACGCATAATAGACGTTCCTCTGGATATTTCTCTTGTCTGAGCTTTGAACAGACCAAATATCCGAAAGGCTACCGTAATTCTGGCAAAAGTGATAAAGATATACGTAACTCGATGGAGCAGAGTCCTTCTTCATGGACTAACATTTCCAGAGAAATTCAAGATATTCACCGCATATTATGGGACCAGACATTTCAGTGTTTTGTACACAGGGACAAGCCAAATTGTCTCTATTGTAAGCCAGATAAATCCAGTCTCAGCGCTCCTACCGTGTTTTGGTAAATACACAATGCAGTATTTCTTACTAGCCGATATACCCGTTATACTAAAGGTCCGCCGTCACAACCAAAAACCATAACAAATTTCAGTATTAAACTGCGTACCTTTCACTACTCGAATGTCTTACAAACATGCACTGTTGGTTAACATTTGAGGTCATGATGTATTAAAAGTTAAGTCTCTTGATACATTACACCTGTGGTGTATCCTGCACGTACAAATGTTCTGCTACGTATAACTGTCAATGCCATAACATACAATCTTACGATCAACACACTACATTTTTAAGAGCCTGTCCTTGTTTTTTTTTTTTTGAACTTCATAACAAATGCAAAGAAAAGTAGACCGCCTGAATTGAAATGGTACATCACTGTGCCTTATACTTGGCGAAAAAATACGCACATCCTCTTCTTTCGCACAGCCAGTTAATGTTATTTCTTCAAAAATATATTATATTATTCTTGACAAAATATCCACACGTGGTAATCAAGGAAGCACGTTACGATGTCCAGCAGGGTATACACGGACTACCAACCACTGCAGCGACGACAGAGGCCTCGAAGCTGGCGGGTCAGTAACAGGCACTTTACATTATCTCGCAGTCTTGCGGGAAATACGTGTACAAATAAAAAAGCAACCAAGCAAAGGATGACTGAACCAAACTGATTTATAGGTTAGGTTAAATCGTGTTAGATTATACTGAAGAATGGATATATGAATGGATGTAGAGATGGATAAATAGACAGATGAACGAAGGGAGGGATGGAGGGATGCACGGATGTATGGATGAAAGAATATTTATATATATTAACTCATTTATTCACGTATGGATGGGCGATGGATGGATGGATGGATGGACGGACAGAGAGAAGTATGCACACATAATCTTAAGCATAAAACATAACGTCCTTCTGTGAAATGAAACTGAAAAAAGAACAATCTTCAAGAAAAAGGCAAACATTAACTATCCTGACAAAGCTTTATGTAAGGGGTGGGGGGGGGGGGGGGGGTTAAAATTTTTCCCGGGTGCACATTTATTTTTTTTTTTCTATTTTCTTCTTCCAACACACTAATTTTTTTGAACAAAC
>Ga0123357_10011307_pt1 | contig 11432 bp, 8 predicted proteins | sample TergutEmb28metaG_FD_89873 | JGI IMG/M metagenome (GOLD analysis project Ga0123357, IMG submission 89873) | Embiratermes neotenicus P4 segment gut microbial communities from Petit-Saut dam, French Guiana - Emb289 P4 | ecosystem: Host-associated > Arthropoda: Insects > Digestive system > Gut ...
CTTTAGAACACTCCAACATGTTTCGATCTTGTCAGATCATCATCAGGGAGCTTTGTTCCTTGCTAAAGTTATATTACAGGATTCACAATTCAATTCGTATTTGTAAACTAGGTGTTGTGGCAGCATATCATGTTGTGTGGGAATGTGTTGTGGAGCAGTGTCTAGGTGTGCGTCGTATGCGTAGCATACCGTATGTGTACCGTAATTTGTGGCGGTAATTTGACGCAATATGTAACACGGAATTTCTGTCCACTGCCTTCCACGGGCGCTAACTGCGGGTGGCTCTATATCGGAATTCGACTGTACTTTTGTTTTGGCTGTCACGTGTTATGTGTATGTATTCCATTTCATTCGTGGGCGCTTAAAGGTTTTCCGCATCCGAACCTTATTTATACAGGCTTTGTGGAGACTCCTTGGACCGGGGAACAGACCCATTGTCAAGTCGGCCTCTACACAGGACAACACAAACTCAGAAAGAAAACAAACCTACATCAATGTGTCGAGGGGGTTAGAATCTAACGTATCAGTGTCCAAGATGTGGAAAACTACACGGTCTTGAGAGCGGGCGGTGTGATCATTCATGTAGGTCTGTATATAGTGCAGTATGTACTATGAATTTTATAAAATTGTAGCCAAAGTATACATAATTTCCTTAAGACACTTTCCTTTACCTGTTCTAGAAACGTCTGAGTAGTTGCGTCGTTGTTTAGTAAGACATATAGTGGGCTATTTCCTTGGCAGCTTGCGAATTCAAGTGTCTTGAGGTTGGTGTCCACAGGAGCTGCAGCCACCGAGAAGCTGCCTGTTGTTGTTAGCGCCTTTAAATACAGAAAAGTGGCAGAACCTGTCACAGAATAACATTCGTTATGTAACTGCATGTAATATTACCAGCGTCAAATTACTTACAAGTAAATCGAAGCAATGCAGACAAACATTAACCCTTTAAACGCCGAGTTAAATCCCACCTGCCATTTGCTGGCATTTTTAGGAGGTCACCATATTCTCCACGTTAACAGGATAAGGGTTAAGATAAACCTATGTACGTGCAATTGGTATAGTTTAATGGCTTCTATGACTAACGCGAAAAAATTTAAAGTAGAAATAATTTGCGCTGTTATCATACTCTGCCAAGTCGAGACGGACTGGTACGTTTGTCCGCCGACATTAATTGGACTGGAGTTTTTTTTTATATCCTTTCAAGAAAGGAACTGGGAAAAAACTAAATGTGGGAAAGGAATAAGGAAAAGTAATTAATAATAAGAACACTTCACAATTCAGTAACAATTAAAAACATCTGTTTCACACTGAAAGTTGCACGTTTTGTTTCAGAATTTATGTAGAGTGTATTAGTTTGTTTCGTGTGAGTATTAGAATAAACACAGATTATATATATATATATATTTATAGACATCTTTAACCCGTTAAGTTTTGTAATCGAGACTTAATGTCTTTTCTTTGAGAAAGAGACAGATTTATTAAATATTAGATTAATTTCAGACTTCAAAATTTTAAGCGCGTAACTAACCTTGAGGTTTATATTGGTGCGTATTATATATATATATATATATGTCATAGCCATGCGTGGTGCAAAAGTCTTATCGCACAAACGTGTAATATTAGTTTAAGTATTACTATAATAAAGAATGGGCGACTGGGATAGTCCAGTTGTTATAGCAACTCGCTACTGCCTGAACGAATCGGGCTTCGAACATCGGTGGGGGGTGGGGTGTGGGGGGAGGAGACTTTCCGGACCCATCCAGAAGGCCCCGATGTCCACATTTCATCCTGTAAAATGGGTACTGGATCTCTTTCCCAGGGGTAAAGCGGCCGGAACGTAATCCTGACAACCCACTGTCTCCTAGCGCAGGGGTCTTGTGTAGCTACCTACAGCTACAATTCCACTTCCCCTCAGTGCCTGCTCGTCATGTCACCTTGTACAATGCAGATGTGCCAATAAATATCAGACCACGTGCTATATTAGGCCTTGTTTTGAATCGATTCTGGTATAACTTCTCCAGACTGACGTATCATTTACGAGCATTATTGAATGGATATCTGCAAAAATGATAAGAATTGAAGAAATTAAGGCTGTAATGGAAATGAAAACTGCTTGTTGTTTAAAGTAATATTTTTATTATATGAATTGCATTTATAAGTCCTTAAACACTTAAAAGTATAAGAATTACTTTCATTACTACTGGTTAAACGTAACTGAATGTGGTACAGTTAAGTGGAAATGGATTTAACATACGGATAATTGATCATATTGCACACTTTCTCATTTCATATTGGCAGCCCGTACAATTAACCTGCTTAAGTTTATTTCTAATCTATTCAAATTCATATCACAGCCCTCTTCTTTCATCTACTTTATTTTAAGTACATTTCCTTTGGAGCTGCGGCCAAACGTGAGACAGGGCCTCCTCATTCATGAGGTTTCTAGATCACACACGACAACGCACCACGGTCGGTAGGACTCCTCTGGACGAGTGATCAGCTTGTCGCAGAGAACTCTATCCGGCAACACACAACACTCACAACATACAGACATCCCTGCTCCCGGTAAGATTTGAACCCACATTCTCAGCAGGCGAGCAGACGAAGACCCACGCCTTAGAGCGTGCGGCCACTAAGACCGACACGTTAAGAACATAAGGTAGAAGGTAAAGCCCACCCTAGAATAGGGCACGAAGTCCTTGAGGGGGAGTAGAGGTATATATCTACTCTTTCTTTAACCTCAGCGCTACGTGAGGTGGGTGATCGACGCAAAAACCCGGCCGCTTTACCCCTGGGGGAAGAGCCGGTACCCATTGTATAGGAAGCTAGGTGAGCCCCAGGGCAGGTCTGGGCGGTTACGGAAAAACTCACCCCCCACAGGGATTCGATCCCCGGACCGTCCAGCCCGCAGCGAGACGCTATGACAACTGCGCTATCCCGGCCCACATTTTAAGTACATACAACTCTTAAATTAATCCATTTGATTTCTTAAATTTTTGTGTATTATCTGAGAAGCCTGAAGGCCGTGCAATATACACAGTTTCGACCAGCTGCACATCTGTATGTTCTTCATTTGCAAACCTGATTTCTCGTTTGGAAATGTGAGATGTGTCATGGTCTCTGCTGCTCAACATATCTCCCATGTATTCCCAATAATAATCACTTTATTTGTTTAATATATTCAATGTGCTGATAGCAGAGTTTGCTGCTCTGACACCAGCGTTAAGGGCCCCATACACTCTGAGTTACACGGAGCAATTTTACTGTGTGACCTCATACCTGACGGAAAAAAACTGAGTAAACTGCGCAGTTTTGACGGGCAATAGTGCAGGCCCCAGAACTTTCCTTTCCAGTCGTCTTTCATAAGAGCGGGTGCTGATAAGTCCTTAACTCGACCTATTTCCCGATGTCGTAGGACGGAATCGATAGTGTCGTTGGAAAGAAGATCTGTTCATGTTACCGAATTGCAAGTCTTATCTTGTTACAGAGGCTGAAAGGAACCATGTCAGGCGACGCGCGCGATTTCAACAACATGGAGACGCGAGCTGTCGTCAAGTTTTTCTTGTAAGGCAAGGCGCCGAAGGAAATTCACGCCATTCTGAAAGAAACATTAGGGGAACATGCACCACTGTATGTCACCGTCAAAAACTGGGTGGTCCTGTTTAAGCGTGGTGATTTTTCCACCTTTGATGCGCCTCGTCCTGGACGACTCAAAACAGTGACCACCCCGGAGATCATTGAACAAATTCACGAGCTAATCTTGCAAGACCGCCGGATTTCGGCTAATTCAATAGCTGAGCAACTGGGCATCTCACGTAAGCGGGTTGGGTCCATCATTCACGAAAATTAGAATATGCGGAAGCTCTGCGCGAAGTGCGTACCGAAATGCCTGAACGCCGATTAAAAATGTCAACGGTGCCAGTCGTCTGAGCAAATTTTGGAATTTTTTCGGCACAATCCATATGATTTCCTGTCGGAATTGTTGACCATGGACGAACTCTGGTTATATCACTATGACCCGGAGACAAAGCAACAATCAACGGAGTGGCGCCCCAAAAAATTCCGAGTGCAAAAATCCGCTGGACCGTTACTCGCCTCGATTTTGTGGGATCAGGACGGCATCCTCTTCATAGATTATCTTCCAAAGGGCCAAACTATCAACGCAGAGTATTACTCATTTCTGCTGATGCAATTCAAGGAAATTTTGAAGGAAAAACGCCGTCCGCGGGAAGGTCACCAAGGGGCTCTTGTTCTTGCACGACAATGCCCCGGGTCACCGGGCACTTGCAACCCAGAAGAAACTGGCCTACCAGGGCTTCCAGTTTCTTCATCACCCACTCTTTTCTCCGAATCTGGCCCCATCGGACTACCACCTATTCCCTGGACTGAAAAAACAATTGTAAAGTCGCCATTTTTCGTTCGACGCGGAGGTCATTTTTGCCGTGGAGACCTGGTTTGACGGACAACTTTCTGAATTTTTTTTGAGTGGCTTGCAAAATTTAGAACAACGGGCTAAGAAATGTATTGAGCTTCGTAGGGAGTATGTTGAATAAGTCCCGAGTTTGGTCGCTGTAGCTTGTTTCCTTCCTGGTCTTGCTAAGGACTAATTAGCACCACCTCGTGCAGAGCACTGCGCGTGGAATCCCAGTTTCCTCAATTAACCTGCCGACACCACGATGGCATTATCTCAAGGCACATCCGTTTCTAGCAATTCATTCAGCAGATGAGCATCACATGATATATTCTTTTTCAAATACCACTTCTTACTCCACATTTTACGCTTTCTTTTCTTCTTTTCGGATAATATTATGGCCGATGTGGCTAGCAATCAGCAAACGAAAGCCTTGTTTTTATCCACCACAGTCGCACGCACAAGAAGACAAACAGAACTGGCAAAAAACTGAAAACCTGATGGAAAATCTGTGCTGTGCTAGAAAACATTCAGTTCAGTTCTTTGTGTTGTTTTTTACACAGTTAAACTGCGCAGTTTAACTTAAAGTGTATGGACCCCTTTACACAGAACTGCGAGACTCACCTTGATGACGTCCGGAATGCAGCAGATAGGCACATGTTGAGTGATGATGATTCATCACACTCACAGTCACATTGACTAGTGTGTTCCAGGAAAACTGGGAATCTCCAACTTGGATGATACAGAATATAAGTAAAATTCTCATCTTTTATGCAGACAACTTACTGTTAGTTTATGCAGACTACACAAAAAGAAATACTACCACATACTGCATAACGCCTTTCCCCATAAGACGGTACGTGACATTTGTGCCATTGCCAGTAACAGTTAAACGTACATCGTATTGCCACCGCGTAGTTTTCACAGTAAATAATATGTTTGGTCTTACATCATCGTTTTTGTTGACGTAAGCACCTTGTTTTTTGTGTGTGTTATACATTTGCTTCTATCGTTGCATTACAATAATATTGGATTTGAGAGAGAGAGAGAGAGAGAGAGGGAGAGAGAGGGGGGGGACCTTGACGTTATGAGGTTTATGTTTTCATATAAAAAAATGCCTGTCCATCGATGGGTTTTCAGATAGTTGTTGCAATCCGAAATAGACATATTTATCAATTTTGGTTTGTATTACCAAAGAAGGGAGGCCATGAACGAAAGAAACCTAAATGAAGGCCAGTGGGAAGATAGGAAGCAATGGAACTTAGGTGTCGGACAACGTAGAACGACGTTTTGAAACTTATATATTTATATATATATATATATACATACATACGTCACCAAAGAAAGTGAAAAGCTTCCTAAGGCAAGCAAATTTGAAATCGGTGCATCTTGTACAGCTTTTTAGCTTGTTGTATTCTAGTAGAGTTCGTTGGTACGACTCTTTACTCTCCTTAATTTTCCTGACTCACGTCTCTTTGAAACTTCATCAATAGCTTTTATTTTAATAAAAACTGTCATAGCATAAACTATGAACGAATACTGTTGAACAAATCCCTTGATTTCGAAGCGACGTATCTTTAAATAATTTCAAGCAACTTAATCCCCAGTCGTATAAGAATGCAGATTTTAATAAGGTTAGAGTCGCGCATGTCCTTTTCGGACACGCAGGGCTTATGTAACTTTATGTAACTTTATGTAACTTTATGTAACTTTATGTAACTTTATGTAACTTTAAAACTCCTAATATAGTTGTATTGCCTTCCAGTGGCCAAGTGACGGTCTACAAAGCACAGAACTTTCTGGCGTGCTTTGATGTTGTTAGTGGCACGGATACAATTTTTCATTGCGTGATTATATGTATTGCTCCTGTTAGGTAAGAATATAAGCAACCACCTGTACACTTGCACCTACCTTTTCAAGCAGAGTGTTTGCCATGTATACCACCTACTGCAATATGGAAGGACTCTGTATATTGCACACACAGGATAGTCATGTGTTTCATATAATTTACATAATAAAGAGCGATAATGTCTCTGCGTACCCCACTGCTGTAAAAACTGCTAAATTATCTTTCTAAATTAAGAATATCACCAATAACAGCTGGCCGGAGTAGCTGGTGTTTTCTCGGTCTCCTAGCAACGACGCCGTTATGTTGCTTGGTTACTCGCCGATAGAAAACATTTTTTACCCCGAGCGGTTTATTTGTATGCTCACACGGAGTGCTTAGTTCAAATAAACCCTATATTAGTGTCTTAGCTTAGACACGAGGAACGGTTTATGTAGGTATTACGCAGTTGTCAACAAGGAAAAATCCAAACAGTCTTTGTAGCGTTGAAAGTAGGTGTGTTCTCTTGTGGGTTGCCCGTAATCCTGCGGGTAATTGCTGAGAATGTAATTATTTTATGGCACAACTGCTTGGTTGTTCCGAACAGGGGTGTAGGTGGAAAGGGGAGGGGCAATATTTGCGGTCCCCACGGCGGTAGATTTCAATAGCGGTAAAATTGGCTGCAAAATGAATACTTCAAGCAAAAAATTCTGAGCTTAACAAATTTTTAAATTATTGAGGCAAATAAAAGGGAATCGAAAGAGTAATTGTGTTTTTAAAGTTTATAATTTCTGTTAAGGGCGGCCGTTGTGATTATACGCCCCGAGCGCCAACAAACCTAGCTACGCCACTGGTTTTAACAAACCTAGCTACGCCACTGGTTTCAACAAACCTAGCTACACCACTGGTTTCAACAAACCTAGCTACGCCGCTGGTTTCAACAAACCTAGCTACGCTACTGGATCCAGCAAACCTAGCTACGCTTCTGTTTCCTACAAACCTATCTACGCCACTGATTTAAAAAACCTAGCTACGCCACTGGATCCAGCAAACCTAGCTACGCCACTGTTTCCAACAAACCTATCTACGCCACTGATTTCAATAAACTTAGCTACGCCACTGTTTCCAGTAAACCTATCTACGCCACACTTTGCAACACGACTGTTCAAGCAAACAATATTATACATGCATTTCGTGTCGCCCAGAACATACTTTGTGTTGCGTGTTAACCAGAAGAACCATCCGTTTCGAGAACGACAGCTGTTTCTTGTAAGGCTCATAAGGAAACGCAAGAAAACAAGTAAACTGGCATAACAGTAAAAGGCCGGGTTTACGAAAAGGAAAACCTAGAACATTTTGAGGAATTTTAATGCCTTTACATCTCAGAGCAATACTTAGGTTACTATTCACATAATAAATCTCATGTGATAAACTGTAAGCTGTATGACAGAGCGGAAGTGAATTATCCCTTTATTATGGTGGGATGGGCGAGATATGTGGCACAGAAAAAATTGCGGTCTAGAAGAAAGGCAGGTTACTTCTCTCTTTTAGACATCTGAACTACTGTAAGTTTTTTATCTCAGTAATTAACCAACTTGATGCACAAAATTTTTGTTTTACAATAAGTTTATTGCATGCCTCTACATGTTTCGAGCACATGTGCTCATCATCAGGAAGTCAAAATTGCATTACACAGCCTCTGGTATCAAGGTGTGATGATGAACACATATGCTCGAAACACGTAGAGGCATGAAATAAACTTATTGTAAAACAAAAGTTTTGTGCAACAAGTTGGTTAATTACTGAGATAAATATACTGAGATGCACAGTCAGCAAAACGTCAAAATACTGTAAGATTCTCAAGGAGTAGTTCTTTCAGTTGGCTTACTTTAGTAATGCATTTAAATCGTCCGTCATTTAAGCAGTAATAAATTAATAACTTTAAAACTACTTTCACAATAAAAATCACAGAGCGACAAAAATTATCCGAGGAGGTAGACATCACCTGTTTCCGTTAACATTTTCGCCTTTCTGTCGTGCCAGCCATTGTTCTGTTGCAGGATGTTGTGGCTGCAGGGCGACGCTTTGATAATGGGCCTATGTTGTGTCAGGTTTGACGATGTAAGATTTACAGGAAGACGTAACCTACCAAGAATGTAACAAATATTGTAATATATTTTCATTTTTCCGAAATAAGTTTACATTTGACTTTCGTGAGGTTTCGGAAGTTGACTGTACTGTGGATATCAGATTCTTGCGTGTCATTATATCCACATGCTTCGTTACTCGTTTATGTTTGGAATTAGCTACATTTCTACAATTAATTCTTATAATTCTGATTATACTGATGATATGTATGATGAATGACATGTTGACAAACTCTATAAAAAATTCACAGGGCATTAAATATACACTAGGGAGTGCAGAAGGCTACTACTTTATGATCCGTTCCCAACATCAAATATTATTCGGGTGATCAAATCAAGAAAAATGAGCTGGATGGAGCATGTGGGGTACGGGAGAGGTGCGTACAGGGGTTTGGTGGGGAGATCTGCGGGAAAGAGACCACTTGGAAGACCTGGGCGTAGATGGGAGAATAATATTAAAATGGATCTTCAAGAAGTGGGATGAAGAGGGCATGGTCTGGATTGGTGTGGCTGAGGATAGGGACAGGTGACGGGCACTTGTGAATGTGGTAATGAATCTTCTGGTTCCATAAAGTACAGGGAAATGCTTGACAAGCTGAGGACCAGTTAGCTTCTAAGGAAGGACTCTGCTCCATGGAGTTAGTTAGTTAGTTAAATGTATACATTACAAACCGTCAGACATAATTACTTCTAATGGACTTCCAAATTTACGATTTGGTTTAAGAAATAATTTTAACTCATTTAATCAAGAAAATATAAAATGTTTTTCATGAAGTGATAGAAAAATTCATGTTCCTATTAAAGTAGACCTCATATAGTCGAATTTGACATTCAGAGAACCGTGCATCGGGATATATTCTTATAATAAGAGCAAACGAAATGCACTATTTCTCTACTTTATTTTTGGTAAACAACTCTACATGTGTTATACTATTTATTTTAACTGCCTTGCAAGACAGTCAACATAACTAATATGACAAATACCATTTGCTGTGAATAGAGTATTAAGACTCCTGATGATGGACAACAAGTCTGTCCGAAACATGTAGAGTTGTTTACCAAAATGAAGTTGAGAAATAATGCAGCTTGTTGGCTTTTATTATAAGACTCATATAGTCACTGATAATTACTCTCTTGGAGAAGTAATATTTGTTGAAGTCGTTTATGTCAAGGAACCTCATGTTGATTGGTGTTCACTGCAAGGGAGTTCTGGTCGTATCCTGCCTTTTGCGGCTGCTATCGTTCAAGTTATAGTCTCTGAGGTTTCGATGCAGGCGTCTGCCTACATTTGTGTACGGTGTTAAAACCTACAGGACTATAATTCCAACTGCTAATTGCGTTTAAAATGTGTGTTTTTTTTTTTTTTTTTTTAGTTACGAAATGGGTAACGATGCTGCGATGCGTGGTATGTACCATCGCTCGCTATTCCTCTGATCTGCATCCCCATATAAAGTCTTGGTTGCCAAATAAAGTATTTTGCAATAAAATAAGCCTCACTGACGATGGTACATGTTATAGAGCCCAGTACGTACAAATCCAGTACAAACGAGTCCCACCCCATACATTCATAACACGTTCTTCCCGCATTAGAAGTTTATCGGACAAACTGTCAGCTAACGGAAATATTCCAGACCTTTGCGACAGAGGCAGGTGCTTATATCTGTATCAGTCCTGTTGAGATGTTTGTTGTTCTACTATATAGCGTCACGGTGGCGTGGAAGTGACGTGTTTTCCCGTCAAGTGTGGGAGTTGGCAGCGTCATGGCCACCTGTAACTGAGGACTCGCCATGAATTACTTGCTCTTCTTGACCCTTGTCTCCCTCTACAGAATAGATGAGGTTGGAGGTGCACATTAATCAGCAGCAGTTCTAGAAGGCTGTGACAAATAGATTCATGAAGATGTGTTTCCTGGAAACTGATATTTTTTCATCTGCCTAAGGGATTGCCCACAAACGTCGCAAGACAGCCTTCAGAAAGAACTTCATTCCAGTGGATACGATGAGTCAGCTTCTGTTTTTACGTCCCTGCTTTCAGGAAGGGTTCCGAGCAGGTGCTGAAAAGTACAGTTTCCTCCCGTTATTTTTTTCACGTATCTTACAACACAACAAAGTCTTGTTTGAGAAGATAATGAACTCTCATCTGGTCCAGTAACTGCACTCATTTTATGGAAACGGAATTTTCATTACTGTGCTGAAAAGGGAATATAGCTGGCCACATAAACACTGTAGGCAGAACGCTGTCCACATTCTCACAGATAACACTATTTTTAATATTATCTTGCTGTCTACATCTGTGTCTTCAAATCAGTGTATTCTCTTCAACTTTTCCATCTAAAATTCTGAAGGCATTTGTAACCTAAACCATGATTGCGTCACTTCCTGTCTAATGCCTTATCTTATACTCCCGACCGCAACATTTGACGTCGCGTGTTATTTATTAAACTTCTCATTTTGCAGTTTCTTTCAGATGTTCTTACTTGCTTTCAGTTACATGGAATTGTTTTCGGACCTTAACTCACGTATCCCGAACAGCTTTACTCTCGTAATATTAGAGACAAAGTTTTCTAATCGCACGTGACAACAACCAAATTTTCTACATAGATTTACTCTGTTGTTAATTGTTTTTTTCCCGCACTATTGTGTACTGAACTGCTGATTTCGTAAAAGTGGATAATTTGCTGGCTGTCCCAGCGATGGTTATGTAGTGAATATCAAATTTGAGTTTCAGTTACTACACAGATGTTGGATTTAGTTTTATGAAACTCACCCGGAACTTTGCCGATAGCTGCACTCTTGTGAAGTCAGCGCAGCGAAGGCAGTTCACTGCACTTCGGAAAATGACCGAGCTCGTCGTTTTGTCAGCTCCTTACACCTTAACCATATGTTAGAGTCTACAGTGACGTATGGAGAGTTTGTTAAACTTTTAAGAATGTATGACACATCAGTTCAGACTGCCTCTGTGGTCTAGTGGTCAGAGTTTCTGGCTATAGATACAGAGGTCCCGGGTTCGATCCCCGGCGCTACCAGATTTTCTGAGTAGTAGTGGGTCTGGA
>Ga0123357_10011309_pt1 | contig 11431 bp, 8 predicted proteins | sample TergutEmb28metaG_FD_89873 | JGI IMG/M metagenome (GOLD analysis project Ga0123357, IMG submission 89873) | Embiratermes neotenicus P4 segment gut microbial communities from Petit-Saut dam, French Guiana - Emb289 P4 | ecosystem: Host-associated > Arthropoda: Insects > Digestive system > Gut ...
GTTGTTCTGGATATTCTTCTTTTTTAATCTAATCAACGTTTGGTGGTGCCGAACCCAAAAAAAAAAAAACACACAATGCGGGTGGCTTCTCCCCCTGCCCATACAAGTAAGAGGGGGGGGGGGGGGGGGGGGGGGAAATCGACCAAGAAAACTATTCTACAGAGAGAAAATACTGGGGGAAGCATTTGTCCCCCCCTGCATGCCCAAAGTTATGCCTATGACAACAACATTCAATATTAAATCTGAGCTCCTCTCTGTAACAGCAAAAAAAAACTTAAACCTGTGCAGAAAAAAAGAACTTGAATGGTGGTAGACAACTCTGTGTTCTCAGCAAGAAGTGCAGGCTGTCTGTCCGCTACTTTGTAGCCACCCTGTATAAGATTCTTTAACACTTAGTCAACTAGGCACTTTCTCCAAACACCAATGTTTTCAACGTCTATATTTACTGTTGAAGTGAACACAAACATTGATTCACCAACATACCAGGAAGATAATACCATAAAAAGAAAAAAGTTTTCAGCTGCAGATATCTCAATTTAGAGACAGACTAAAAACACACAACAGTTCAGGTTTACAAATGCTGAACTCCTTCCCACACTTCCCTGATTTTTTTACTCTCTGAAACTCTGCATTTGAAAACAGCAATATGGTAGCAACTCAGAAGTGACTATGCAAATACTTAATCTAAAACAAAGTTGCAATTTGAGACACTTCAGTTACGGTAAGCCAATAACAATCAATTAACAGTAATATAATATCTTTTACATAAAAAACGAACATAAAGATGTCATGCATGCAATTCATCCTTGGGTTGAGCACTACAGACAGACAGAAGATACAACTGTCATCACAGCCAGTCAGTTTACAGCTGACAAAGCACTTCTGTTTGCATACACTTTAAGTTACCTAATTATTACACACAGGATGTTAAGTACAGTACCTACTTACTTCCTGACCATATATACATGGAGTTTCAAATTGTGTTTATGTTTCACTGGCAGTGCTTAAATACTCACATTCGAATGTTATACATAATTTAATACTCTGTCATATATGCTTGTGTTTGGACTCTGTTTCTATGTCACTGCATAATATAACAATCTGTCATGGTACTAAAATCTGTGAATGATTAATTAGTTGATCTTGCACTGCATGTCAGTATACAGTATTTCTTTCCCTAGGAGACAGTGTCAGCATAACACATGATCTACAACCAACAAATTTCATTTTATAAGACCTGCAGTTCTCAACACAATGTTGTTGAGGACTTTGGTCCTCTGCCATATGATGATGTGCCATTTCAGATTCCTGGAATTTCCATAGTTAACTTTGCTAATATCCATATCTGTTAAAAAGACTACATTTCCAGAAAGTCAGACTGCAAATTGGTGATTACTGTACCACGAAACATCTACAGTCACATTTGCAGCTACACTTGTCATGTGTTTTCTCCCAGCTGTGTAATTATGCATGTCAATTTGCACCATTCCCTAAGTTGCTTTCCTTGCCCTGATTAATCTTGTACAATGCCGTAAGTGAGCACACAGAACAACAGTCTTACATGAAAGCTGTGTTCAGAATTCCCTTGTATGATGACAAATGGCATGACAATTTACTGTCTGTAAGGCAATAAACCATGTCTAAAGGAAAGACTTTTAACTGCCCCCGTGCATGCCATGAAAGCATGTCAGGGAATGAAGGTACATTCTGAATGCTGGCACTAGATAGGAGAAGTCAGCTTCACACCCTGGCCACTTTACCCCCTTGGAAACTAAGCTCAGTATCTGCTCAATAGGAAACTGAGTGGATCCCAGCACTGGCTTGATGCTTTGGAGAATCAATGAATCTCTCACCCATGCCAGGAATGAAATGCACTTCCTTAGTCATCTGGCCTGCAGCCTAGTCACTGTGGCTCCATAACACATTCCATTCATTGATATGTCAATATAAAGTTCTATTGAATGAACTCTAGGACCTATTCTAATAGAGAATCTATTGTAACACCATTCAGCTGATAAGATTATGGCATTTATAAAGCTCATGTATGAAAAAATACTGTCTAACACAGCATGTGCAGGAAAATATTGTCTAATACATCATGTACAGGAAAATATCGTCTAATACATCATGTACAGGAAAATATTGTCCAATGAATCATGTGAAGGAAAATATTGTCTAACACAGCATGTGCAGGAAAATAATGTCTAACACAGCATGTGCATGAAAATACTGTCAAACACGGCATGTGCAGGAAAATATTATCTAACACAGCATATGCATGAAAATATTGTCTAACACAGCATGTGCAAGAAAATATTGTCTAACACAGAATGTGCAGGAAAATATTGTCTAACAAAGAATGTGCAGGAAAATATTGTCTAACATAAAATGTGCTGGAAAATATTGTCTAACACAGCATGTGCATGAAAATATTGTCTAACACAGAATGTGCAGGAAAATGTTATCTAACACAGAATATGCAGGAAAATATTGTCTAACACAGCATGTGCAGGAAAATATTGTCTAACACAGAAAGTGCAGGAAAATGTCTAGCACAGCATGTGCAGGAAAATATTGTCTAACACAGTATGTGCACGAAAATATTGTCTAGCACAGTATGTGCAGGAAAATATTGTCTAACAGAACGTGCAGGAAAATATTGTCTAACACAGTATGTGCAGGAAAATATTGTCTAACACAGCATGTGCAGAAAAATAACCACAAAGCAAAGGCAGAACAAAAAACAAATACCAAGCACACGTAACTGACAAACTGACAGTCCATGGGTTGAGACATGCAGTGTTCTGGTGGCAGAGCCTATGCACTGGAATGTGACTAGAAACACTGCAACCAGTTCCTTCAGTCTCACTCAACAATGGAAACCACCTTCAATGTCAAATGTCTATTTGTTTCCAACAATGTATGAAATACCACTAATAAAACAGCAACACACAACAAAGTGTCAACCTCGCTTAACGAAAGACAGCATGACTGAGCTGAGAGTGATCTGCACAACAGACACACAGTGAGAGAAGCTGACTTGCCAGGCAAGTGGAGACATCCTGGTTCACCAGCAACAGTCACAAAATGTCAAAACACTGGCATTAAAATGGGCAATCACGAAAGACTGGAAACTGAACATCACAGTGCAGGAACTCTACTGTACAATACTGTACTGCTCTGTACTCTAGTATTATAAACTGGATACAAACAAATGTAAACCTTCCAAACCCCATCCTTTATGCTAAAAAACTCCAGAGAATGACAAAAGCCAACCAAATGCTTCCTAAATCAACAAAGGATTAAACACTGCATATCCTAGTGCAGTAGCAGCAGATATGTGGGTGCAGCATAGCACATTCTGAGAACATGGCCAGCTAAGTTCAAAGAGCAAATCAGGATTAGATTAAATTTCCTGATATAAGCAGACTTATTCCAAACACAAAGAAAGTACTGTGCATGGCACCAATGTCACCATCCAGGACAGCTGCTGTAGAAGAAACACTTCTAATCAGCCTGCCTTGACTCACTCCACACATGGCTTCACAGCTGAATATAATAGTGACAACCATGATACTGACGAAGAAATGCTCATGCATTTCCTGCCACTGATAGAGTGTATACCACTTGGTAAGGGAAACTGTTAAGGATGTTCATGCACAAAGATATACTGCATACATAAAACCAAAATTTGCATTTCCGAACACTCTGCATTATTTTCCTTCTTGGAAGGAATATATTCTTTAAGTCCACTGACCAAAGAATGTATCTTTTGCAGACAGATTTATAGTGCTAGGAAAGCATTTACGATAAGTAAGAAAGATAAGTATTTATATTCTTCACATTTCAATATCTGAAAATATACAGTATTATACTGTACTAACTTCTACAAACTCATTGGCCTGAATGTTCACAGAAAGAAATGACAATTTCACCCAAATTCCAGGGCCATCAGGCACACAAATATAGTAAATGTACTAAATTAGTGAACTGTTCAAGAGTAGATTAACACAGTCAGCATAGCTACTGGGCCACAGGCTTGATGATCCACAGTTCAGTTCCTGGCAGTGGCAAATGATTTTCCTTACCTGAACAATGTCTGCAGCAACTCTGAGGCAAAACTGGCCACGTATTCAAAATGCACAGTGGATGGTGTGGGGGGTCTTTCCACTGAAGTACAGCTGCCAGGCATGCAGGTGACCACTCACTACTACTAAATTAAGAATGACTGGAGTTCTACCTCCCTAGTACCACACAGAAAGCATAATAATTTTCATGGTCAGGTGCTTCAAATGAAGTCTCTTCCTTATCCCCAAACCCAATGCCTCCTTGCAATCTCTGACAGCTGCATTCACAAAGAAGCAACAGCAATGTCCATATTCACTTTTTCTTCTGACTGAACAATATATGTGTGTTATACTATTAGCTAAGGGTATTTGCAACAGGCTACATCTCAGTGACAAGCAGAAGTATGAGCACTCAACTCAGGTGTAGGATGATTAACAGAATATTCTGCCAGCCAAGGCACAGATTAGTGTTTCTCAACCTTTCTGCCACTGCAGACCCCCAAAAAGTCTTACCAGGTCTGCAGACCTCCTCCCTCCAACAAATTATCTCATCATGCGGACCCCTAAGGCACAACACACAGCACCATTTAGCCCTCAGTCTGAACAATTAAAAAAAACAATACTTAAAACCTTAGAGTTACTGTAACAATTCATTACAACACTGTAACTGAGGACTGGTGATGGAGACACCCAGCGGCACAGCACAATCCTGATCAAGGACAGAAACAGCCCAGTTATTCCTGCATTTCAGATGAGCTCCATGTGATGGGCTACTGGAAGATATACTGTCTGTCCATACATGACGATGACACCAAGCACGACCAGGAACCCCATCCCACCCCAGACTCCCCTTCCAAAGGTAAGCTTGATGGATCCACCTCAGGCACAGAACACCCTCATTCTACATGACAGCAGCCAGTGCGGGGGTCTAAGTAAAACCGGACAATTCACCACAGCTGATATCAATCAAAGAATTGGTGTAGTTGAGTGTGAAGCTGAAGGCCTGGATTCAGTGAACATTGGCAGCTGACAGGACGTAGGTTCCAATGATAAAACAGCTAACAGCACAGAAGGGATATAGGTTGAGTGCCAGCACAGCTGCTACCCTCTGCACATGTTAATGTGCCAAAGAGTGGCTTCCTGGTAATTCAGCCAGGTGATATTGCTGCTCTGGTACACAAACCCATTGTACTTCCGATGCTGGGCTCATATGGAGATTTGAGAGAACCAAGACTTGAGGCCAATCTTGATGAGCCTGTGATCTGGCTGAATGGTGAATTACATGTCAGCAACACAATGGAGGTGAATGGGTGGCTTCTTATACTGATTAGTCCAGGGCATGAGATATGACAAAATGGTGTGCACTGGACGATATAGCCACCAAGGAAACTCAGAAGTCTGATGTGATTGGCTGCTCTTTGTTTGGTTGTGCAGTATATCCTCAATTACCTCATCAAGAAGAGGATCTAGCATGGAGTAATGGAACATTGGTGGTGCACAGGCAGGTGGTGGGAGAGATGATTCATTCCATAGCATGTCTTTTAGACAAACATTAGGCCAGGCAAGTCAGCTGGAATTACCAGGAATGCCAACATATTGTGTGGGTGTCCCCCCACATAGTGCAGTGGAGATATATGCCTGGTATGGATCCATCACGCTTGCCCTTGGAAGTGGATTCCATGGCAGAGTCTGGTTCCCAGTCGTCGTCAGTGTTATCAGCACATGTAGACAGTTCAACTGCCAGTACTGCAACATATGATGCCAATGTGAAGCACACGAGGTGTCCTGGGCTGTTTAGGTTCTCAATGTGCACACCTGCTGCAGAACTGTACTGCATACTTACAGTGACAACAGAACTGTACTGCATACTGACAGTGACAACAGAACTACAATTAGGAAGCACCTAAAAGAATACCCTTTATGTTCTACTGAACACAATCTACACTGTGTTCCAGCATTACTACAGATTAACAATATTTTCTCCTGCTAAAATACAACAGAAAGGAAAAATAACCTTGTTGACCCCCTGGCCAAAACTCATGGGCCCCATACTCTGAGAACCACTTCTTCAGATGAGAGTTAATAGTACTCTTTCATTATCTAAGTGACACTGTACAAGATGCCTGGCAAAACATAAATTGCTGTTCACTGTAAAGCTTGCAACTAGCCCTACCCTTCTAAGCGATAACTGAAGTACAACATTAACCCAGATGCTTCTGTACACCAATTTGAGTATTCTGTACGGAAGAACAAATGTGTGCACTGTGTATGTGACAGCTTTAACATTTTCTTTGTTAATCACGTCTTGGCAAGGCTACTTTTAGAAATACACCTTCTATGGAGTAAAAGACACGCTTCTGAAAGACATGTCACCATACCACACCACAACTAATGCAGCAGTATTTACAGCTTTTAAATCTTATGTCATTATAACAGTGACAAATTCTACTGCAAAAGTTACAATTAATAAACTGAAAAACACACAGCTACAACATAAAGCTGGCATATCAAGCACACTGTCTGAGATACTATATACATACACACATGAACATCACAATCTGTGCTCATTTTACGGGCACAGGGCAACTACAGGCACCCAGTCACATGTCAATAACACACACACACACACACACACATACACTCTCTATGAAAGTGACCACATCAGTCCGCCGCACACATCAGACAGACCACAACATTTTAGGTACATGCATGTAACCACAGCAAGGAACGAACACTGATAATCTTGGTAACCACACTGCTAACGTCACTAACCATGACAATCACAGCATCATGAATAACCACAGCAGTCAATGTATATGCAGGTCTTCATGCAAGATGCCTGCAATTTTTGTCCAATTTTAACCAAACTTCAAACTTCCAAACAGATTTTTTTTTGGGAACTACCCTAAACAAAATTTCATGAAAATCTGTGCAGCAGGAGTGAGATGTTGCACAGACAGATGGACAGACGGATGTGACAGACAGACAGACGTGACAAAGCTGCTAACAGTAATTTGTCACAATTTTCTGAATGCTCCCAAAATGCACTGGAATGTCCTGTCTGCTACAGGCATAGAATTTTAATGTGAAACAACTGACAGTTGTTAATTTTATTTGATGGTTGTGACTCAGAAGGTGAAGGCACAGCTCTGTGGGACAGAACTCCCAGGGTGTACTCTGATCAGAAAGTCAGCAAATTATTCTTTCTCCAGTCCAAACAAAGAAATTCAGTCTTCAAGGTTAATTACAGAACAACACCTGAAGCCTCTACCAAAATTGTGTGCAGCAGACTGTAACTTAACCAAATTTACACTATCAGTTCCAATGAACGAAGTCATTAGTTTATCTGACAACTACTTGTTGCCACTTCCTGCTGGCTCATTTCCTCTATTAACATAGTCCATTCAGCTTGCCATACACACAGTGGGAAGTGACAAACAACGGCTGTTAGGTAAAATAAACACCCTGTATGCAAGCACACACTTTTCATTCTGCAGTATGTTACTGTAAATTAATTAAATTACAGTACATTTTGGAATCATAATGAACTGTGATAACAGCAGGAGACACAGTGAACAGCAAGCACTGCATTCTAATTCTGTTCATAGCAATACAGAGCACTGGGGAAACCAGCATGTTTCTTGTCTTTGCAGTTGAAGCAAATCACGACTGGGTGACTAACAAATTGACTGCATCAAGACAATGCAGAAGATATTCTGACCAACAGAGTGCAACAAAGGCTCATGCAGGACATCCCAACCAATCAAGTGCAACTCAGGCTCACACAGGACATTCGAAACCAGCAGTTCTCAAACTTCTTTTGCTCATGGCAGTCTTCCTTGTTGCAAAGAACTGTGGCATGCTGGACATGTACACTGGCAACACTGGAGGAAAGTTGGATACTTGCACATGTGAGGGGAGTGTTTTGTGAATTACTTACTGGGTAGGTGTAAGTAAAATTTCCTTTGAACAACAGTCATAAACTCTCTTTTATCTGCAACCATATCACATACAAAATTCTGTGCACAATAGTGTGCCACAGAACATCCTTGAGAACCACTGTTCTTCCCAAATAATATTAACACACATTCATGCTGGAGATTTTAACCAATTAAGCAACACACGCTGCTTACATTGACTGACAAAACACGTACAATTCCAACTCATTAAGTGGCTGCATTTTTCATGTCACCTTGAAATTACCAACATAAACTTATCTGTCTGTAACAGCAGTTGTCTATACAGCAATGACAATTCTTCTATTCATGTTTAAGAAGAAGGAAAAATCCATAACAATAAGACCCAGTGTCTAACTGATACACCCTTCCCCATCAAATGCACCGATTGACACACAACAAATACCACATTATGATCTTTGTACATCCATCAGTATTCATATGAAATATTTTTTTTTTATTTTGCTAACAGTGGAATCAAATAAACAGAGAAGCCAAAGGCACACCAACAGATAAAATTCATAATCTATCAATTTATTACTCTGCAAATGGAGTCATATTCTTGCACATCCAATAGTTCTCAAATATCAGCAACAGGTACAGTGTCTTGTTTGACAAACATCTGTAATATATTGCACATCCCTATTACATCCTTGCTAGGAAACTTGGAAAAATCACCATGAATATCTTTGAATGACAGTACTGAGCTACAAACTGTTGCTGTACTTCCCAAATATCTACTGAATTCAATGCATTCAACAAAGTATAAATTTCAGCCATTCCATTATGAAGGAAATATATAAGGTCACTCAGTACACATCTCAATTTAAATGTTACATGACAGTTGTAACAAATCTGTGGGTTTAACAAAACATTTACCTTTTACATGAAACATGTACCAACAATCCCCTAATTACTTCAAATATACAAGCTGTAAAACAAGAAAACACAAGTATTAATGTCAAACTTGCACATAAAAACTATTTCATTTTCTACACTTGTACATAAAAACTGACTATAAGAAAAGTTCATTTACCTAACAAAAATGGAGAATACTATGTTCTAACAAGATCAATTTTGCTGACAAACAAAGTGTTGGCTTGCGAAAATCAGTTTTGATTTGGACTAGGATGATAAACGAAAACAAAACACATTTACAAGACAACGCAAACAAAGTATATAGCACAATGTGTACTGTGTCTCAGGAATACAAACGTGTGAACTGTTGTTCAGAAAATTAAATTACTGCAAAAATACAGGAAGATATAAACCACAATGAACTCTGTGGAAAACAGCCTCCTAGAATGAACACTTCTAGCGCACAACTGGACTGACAAAATGGGCACAGACAACAGACTAGAGACCTGTGCAACTGATTGCTGTAGTGAAAGGAAATTCCTTTGTTCATAAGAGCAAAAAATGTAATTAAATGTGATTGACATCTGAGATTTCTAATGACACTCACTACTAAGGTCTGTATCTCCTGAGATGTGACACCATGTATTTTGGTAGACCAAATATGTGCTGTATACATCTTCAAACTAAAACAGGGTAAATAAACACCGAGCAAATTCGTCTGAAGTGCTGTCACAAGTCTACCACAACACATTGCACCGCAGCCACAAGACAATAACCACAATACATGGCACCGCACCACAGCCACAAGACAATAACCACAATACATGGCACCGCACCACAGCCACAAGACATTAACCACAATACATGGCACCGCACCGCAGCCACAAGACATTAACCTTCACTGCAATTAAAGCATTACATGCAAATTGAACTTACAATATGAATTCCAGCAGTTCAGAAAATTTTTATGTTTTTAAGATTATTTTGTATGAACAAATGTTGTAATTATGTGGCACTGAAAACAGGATATCGCTTGTGGGGTCTGTGATTCTCACTGTGGTGTTGGTGAAGATTCAGGTCTTCTGGGAACTGAGACTGTGTTGTTGGGCAAGTCATTCCTAAGTAGTAACTTCAAAATGTAAGGAACTACTTTTCCAACAACACATCATCACATTCCAGAAACATTCCTCTGATAACCTCAAACCCACATCCTGTAGTGGTGTCACGTTTCACCAGAACTCGCTACATTTCTATATATTTGCATTACTACATACCTGTCATTACGTGATGACTGTTGGAGCATCCCGGCCAGTATGAACCCTAATTTCAGTCACATCTAATGCAATGTTTATCAGAGGAGCCAACACAACCTGTGAAGCAGAGTTACGTCATATAAACGGATTACGATATTCAACCACTTCATATCTGACCAACACTTGAACAGCAACAATGCAAGTTAAGAAAGAAAGAAAGCGAGAAAGAAAAAGCACCCACAAAAGTCACACGCAAGAATCAAAATTACAAATGCTGAAGTGCGACAGGAAAAATAAAGGTTATTCTGCTACAAACATTAGCCATCTTCTAGCAACCATATGCACAAAGAGCCTGTAAATTTTAAATTGGTTCATTTGAAATACCATACAGCTTGAACATGCAACATTCCTGGAGCACTCTGAATTAATGAGGCTGAAGTGTACCCAGTCCAGTATAAAAAGTCTCTGGCATACACGCAGTTCCAATTACATTACAGTGCAGTTCATATGATCTGTGATATTGTGGTTTTTTTAAGTGAACTGTTCAATGAAGCAGTCAACTGCTAACATTACACAGTGTCAGCCAGATGTATGATTGATTTGCAGCATTGCTGAAATGACAGTGAAGTACACTGAGAAAAAGCAGCCCCAGTGCCACATGTCCACTACAGCCCCAGTGCCACATGTCCACCACAGTCCCAGTGCCACATGTCCACCACAGCCCCAGTGCCACACATCCACCACAGCCCATGCCACAAGTCTACCATAGCCCCTGTGTCACACATCCACCACAGTCCCAGTGCCACAAGTCCACCACAGCCCTAGTGCCACACATCCACCAGTCCCAGTGCCACATGTCGACCACACTCCCAGTGCCAAATGTCCACAACAGTCCCAGTGCCACACGTCCACCACAGCCTCCTGCCACACTCCACCACAGTTCCAGTGCCACAAGTTCACCACAGCCCCAGTGCCATGTGTCCACCACAGTCCCAGTGCCATAAGTCCACCACAGCCCCAGTGCCACACATCCACCACAGCCCCAGTGCCGTAAGTCCACCACAGTCCCAGTGCTATACATCCACCAGTCCCAGTGCTACATATCCACCAAGGTTCCAGTGCCACAAGTCCACCACAGCCCCAGTGCCACACATCCACCAGTCCCAGTGCCACACATCCACCACAGCCCCAGTGCCATAAGTCCACCACAGTCCCAGTGCTATACATCCACCAGTCCCAGTGCTACACATCCACCAAGGTTCCAGTGCCACAAGTCCACCACAGCCCCAGTGCCACA
>Ga0123357_10011310_pt1 | contig 11431 bp, 3 predicted proteins | sample TergutEmb28metaG_FD_89873 | JGI IMG/M metagenome (GOLD analysis project Ga0123357, IMG submission 89873) | Embiratermes neotenicus P4 segment gut microbial communities from Petit-Saut dam, French Guiana - Emb289 P4 | ecosystem: Host-associated > Arthropoda: Insects > Digestive system > Gut ...
AGTAGTAGTAGTAGTAGTAGTAGTAGTAGTAGTAGTAGTAGTAGTAGGAGGAGGAGGAGGAGGAGGATGATTCAAGTAGTATTATCTGCAGCAACTCTTTTTTTCCCCCTTCAAGGAAAAACAGAAGGAAGAAAGATTAAAATCAACCAGAATAAACTAGCAAGGCCCATCTCCTTATATTATTAGTCTTCAAGGAGTGTATTTTTAAAGTCACGATGTACCACTACTAAGAACTTGAAATTCTGACAAGAAAAACAGTAACAGTATTATTAAGACACAATATATCTGAAAACAGCATTAAAACCGTTAAGGATTACAGGCTAAAATGATCACAAAAGAAAATGAAAACGGAATACTGGAGTACAGAGATCAGGACTCACATGTAAGGCATTATTTTAAAACAGCTTGCATGAACTCAGAAAGACCTTAAAAGGGTTTTGACAGCTGATATTTGGTAGATCACATTCAGTTTCCACAGAGTACAAAGAGCGAAGAATGCCAGAGCCGAACAAAGCCCTGCAAAATAGGCATCCGTATGTTACAGCGATACCTACTTTTTTTATGTGAGTAAGCTATTTTCTAAATTCCTTGCTGACAGTTTTCTTGTAGCCCAAAATGTACCAAACCTACACAGATCTGAGGCATAGCACCTCCTAAACTACAACATTCAGCAAATTCATAGTACCTGTACTACTGAGGTCTAGTTCAGTTCTTCTACAAAGAAACTTTATTCAAAGTACAGGAGCATGAAAAATTGGAGTTCATTCAGATGATACGGAACAAAACTAACAATAAATATAACCAACATGAAAAGACATTTCAATTGTAAATGTCAATACAATACACAGTAATATGTTACAATGAGGTCTTCCTGGTAAATTAGCATGCTTATCTGGGTTTTCTGAGTGAAACCATGTTTCGATACAAAAACCTAAAGAACATCACATGCCACTAGCACTACAAAGTATAGTAATGTAAACAAGCTGAGTTAAAGTTAATATGAGGTTAAACAATACTCATTACATTAGCAACATGCTCAAAATAAACATATACATACCAGATATTGGACGTTGATGAAAAAATCCAACATGTTACAAGAAGTATGCAACTTACATTTAATATAATTTATTCTATTAACACTGCTATCCTTTTCATACGCAACTGGCATTTTGCAAATGCACAATATTTGGTCCGGTACAACATACACTGAACCAGCTAGCTGCACTTTCCTTACAGATTGCTTTCATGAGGAATGAAACTTTGCTTAACTAAATAAACAAAATATGAATATTAATGAAATATTACCACCTTCAAATTCTGTGTACCAAAAAGCAAGAGTGGGAGAATGAGGAGAATACAAACAAGAAAGGAAAGATTTGGAGGCAAATGAGAAGTTACAGGATGGGAAGGAAAAGTAGAGTGAAACATTAAGACAAGAGAACCTGAGTTTGGAGCAGAATAAGAGAAACAAACACAGGCAATGTATGCATAACATAATACTGAGGTGCATTTGTGCAACCATTGTTACAGTGGAAAAGTGATTCTGAGTGTATGCTTGTAGCTTTATGTATTCAGCATGCAATGTGCACATGTCATATTGTCATGGTCCACATGGCTCTACAACACTTTTCCACATTATCTCATAAACAGCACTATTTTTTAAAAAAAGTTATTGAACATAAAATATGTGTTTTGATTTTCTCTACAACTTTTGTCTGAAACATTTCTCATTCTAAGAAGAACTGAGTGAGATGTGATCAAAAATGCATATTGGTCTTCATGTAAAGTACACATTATTCTTGTCAGATTTTAATGAAACTTGAATTTTCTTGACAGATTTGTGAAAACTACTCAAACATCTAATTTCATGAAAATCCATCCAGTGGAAGTCGACTTGTTCCATGCAGACAGAGAGCATACATGACAAAGCTAATAACCGCTTTTTGCAATTTTGCGAATGCATATAAAAAGAGAAGAGGAGAAAGATGACAGGAAATAAAACACAAGGATGAAAACAGGAAGAGGAAACAGGTTACCATTTTAAGGTCATCTCATTCTGAAAAACTCCACAAACATATCTCCTCCTGACAACTGGTACTTGAACAACCTACTATTCCATCCTTTTCCTCACCTGAAGATTAAATAGTGTTCATGGCAGCCAGCAGTTAACTCTAACTTGCATATTAATGTAAGTATACGATTTTAGAATTTATTTATCATTTCTTCACGACAGAATATAACCATTACACAGAAAAATTGTGTAACATGAGATAACACCAAAAAGCAAAGAAAAACTGGACAAAAGATCTACCATAACAGGACAGTAATTACACATGAAAAAACCAAACTTCAAAATGTATGCTCAAGCTAGGATTTTTAGGTGCATTCACAACTCTGGGGAGCACCTAAAATCACTGTACATTTGTAGGCATCAAATAACTTGAGAACTGCAAAAGAGACTGTCATGAAATTTGATGCTGGGGAGTGGGTGGTACTAAAATGTCACCATGTAAATTTTCATTTACATCGAACAGTTACAAAGACCAGATTACAAGCATTTATGCACACATCTTGAGAAAAACTCACTAAATATTTACTTGAGCAAAAACGTTTTGTGTATGTTGCAGAGGACAATAAAACATATGGTACCCCATACACTTTTTCCATAAGCATTAAAGTTTCTGAGATAGTTCAATAAAATAGATGCTACATGTACATTTCCAGACTTGCAGACCTACAATCAAAGCAACCAATGGTGGTCTTCTAAACATACATGAATATTAATGATGTATCTTACTCGTGGTAGTAATTAAACAAAGCTCCTTCCCATCTAAATTTATAGGTCTACATACAGCATAAAGGTTCTTTCTTTTATCATTGCAACAAGCACAGCATTTTTACTGCAAAGAAAGCAAGCATCTGTCAGGACATCTACTGACAGCTGCAGCGCTTAGAACAGTGATAAAAGAAGCACAGCTAAATGTGCTGTTATAACCATTACTTGATTAATATTTAAACTGTCCCTTTCAGGACAATAAAACTAAAGACAGCAAACATGCCAGAACTGTTCTGTTTCATGTGCATTTCCATCTGGTTTGCTGCTTAAGACAGTAAGTAAACTCAGGACACCACAATAAGGTAGAGTGGAAATGGAATCTGGTGGCACACGGCGAAGCACGGAAGGAGAAGTGAAGGGGAAAGAGGCGAATGGAGTGGGTAGCCAGCAGTCTGGCACTGTATCGGAACACGGTCTATCCAGCATTACTACCGCAGATGCGCACAACTTGGCTGCCAGCAGCCGACTGAACTGACACCTTCGCCAATATAAATGGACTCGTCCGTTTCGCTGGAAGACCAAATGTGGTTTCTGCGCGTGTACCATCACATTCCATTTTCACTCTAACTTCTTCAAAACACAGATGCCAATTTATGCTTATGACATGAAATATCATTTCAGAAGTACTTCAAAACGATTACTAATTATAACCCTTTACCATGTTAAGTTCTTCTTTAGTATTTCTGCAGACAGAAGGTTGATAGCTACGGAAGTGGAAAGACCATTTCACCAAACTCTACCTCATTTCAGCAAAGAAAAGTAATAGTCATTATAATACAGTATCATCTTAAGTTGAGGCATCCCCATTGTGTATGTAACAATAAGTTAACTAGTTGTGTCCGACCTATATTATCCTTAACTTACAGTATCATTATTGAAATGATCACAACCACTAGTCACTTCTCTTCAGGTTACTTATGCCATATGCCGAGTCCTCTCACCAGCTCATTCCCGCACTGCTTATCAAACAAGGTGTGAGATTTCTATAAGTCATCTGCAGTTGCTATGTGAACACCATGCTTTGCATGATACATACACTACATACAATTCCTACTCGAAGTGTCACACATTCAGATGAAAGCTTCCTGATGTGTCCATTCCAAACACACCAAGAGTTTACAATCACATGAAAAGGTTTCAAGCAACAAATTGAAATGAAAGCTTCTGATGTGCCCATTCCAAACACAACAACAGTTCACAACTGCACAAAAAGGTTTCAGGAAGCCAATTCTATCCTAGACAGTAAGAGAATATGCAGAAGATATGTGCTGAGGGAAACTGGACAGAACTGGTGCTAGAGTGGAGAGATCTCAAAGAAAATCACTGGCTAAACTGGCATGGCAAATGGGTCTACCTGCACCATCAGCAGGAAATTCATTATTAAACTGCTGTTTGTATTCATGTAAGAAGACAACAGTGACACAACTATGACAAAAATCATGAAGGAAGAGTGTATTTTGTAAACTGGCTTCTTAATGGGGTGAATGCTGGAAAAATAAACCCCACGCTCATTCCATGTAATGAAGAAGTCTGGTTTCATTTCAGTGGACATATGAACTCTCAGTATAAAATAAACTTGCCTGTAGAAAATCACAAGTTAATCCATGAAGTGCCATTACATGATGATAATGTTGATGTGTGGTGTGCTATGAGTGCAACTAGGGTCATTGGGCCCATTTTTTTCTGGGATTGTAAATTCATGCTGATATGTTTCACAAATTCTGATACCAGTTTTAGAACATTTATCCAACTAGGAGATAAATCCAAGGTTTTTCAGCAAACCAGTGCCACAACACACTGTAAACAATGGTATGGGCTGTTCAAGAGAATGTGTTTGGTGACAAAATAACGTGGCCTCTTTGTTCACAATTTCTGAGAAAGTGTGATTTTTATGTGTGGAGTATTTTGAATGATGGTAATAACCTCACTATGATAATGAATTAAAAGAAAGACTACAGTACAAGCACTCCCAATTTCAGTTTCAGAACTTTGACATGCCCTGAATGTGTCTGTGATATGTGATGCATATCTCTGAGCCTATACAAATCATTTCTAACACCCTTAAATATGGTAAGTACAAAATCAACAAAAACTGTAATAAACTAAAATGTGTGAACCCCTACCCAAGACAAACTGAAACAAAAGATCAATGCACTGCCTATTGTCAAGCGAAGTACTCCGAGTGTAGAGAGATGCATGATGACATGTCCTTGCATATCACTTTGGCTTCTTAGATGGCACATGTACTGCAATCAGCTATACACCTCAGCTAGCCTAGTTATCACAAAATCTGAATCACAAAGAAGGAGAAGTGATATAGCTGTGATCTAATTACAGGTAGTATCTCTGTTATGCTATGACAGAAAGAGCAAAATGCAGGCAAACTTCAGAAAAGAAAGATGCCCTGCTAGAAATCATCTGGCTTCCCACACAAGTTAGCTTATGACATCTGAGGTTCTCATGGTGGTAACTACGAAGATTATAGTCTTCTGGGACGTGACACTGTGCAGTCTGATAGATGAATGCCACTTCTACTTATCTACCAAGCTACAAAGCATCAGATACCAGAAGACAGTAATCATACAAATGTTAACCTGTTTCATGTATGGGCATGGGGTCATGTTTGCCTCTTATGAGCTTCCATACCAGAATCATCCTGCTTCTGCAAAAAGCTAACAAGCTGTAGGTCAAGAAAGATGAAATACATTGCTATCTCCCATTTTCAAACTACATAACTGCATAATGGTCCTTTTTGCACAGCATGCAATCTACAATATACTCCAATATTTTCATGGTAGTCCACGCTATTGCAATATTGGAGACAGCACTACCTCAAAAGTGGTAAAGTTACTGCTTCCCTGTTCTGGCTAAAAAAAATGTAACAGACTTGCAGTTGGGGATATAGGACATGGCTTCCTCACACTGTCTCTTTGTACTCTCAAGTCCTCACCCCCACCCCAAAAAAATGCTCTGGTTACATAATGTTCTTTCTCCCTTCCTTTCTGTTACTCTGAATTTTATCCATGTATATTTATACAAATGTAAAACTGCAATGAATAAAGAAAATAAAACAGATCCGAGATTTGGAGTTCTCACAGCATTGTTTCTGATAAGTCAGGTCTTCTGTGATAGGTGCTGTGTCACTGGGTGCATGGTTCTTCTGCAACTTCATGACCCTTGAAGATGAAGGCACTACATTCCTCTGAAACATTGCAAAGCACTCACCCAATGACAGAGCATCAGATCCCAGATGACCTGAATCCTCAACAGAACAACTGTTTAAAAACTGGTATTTATGCAACAGCAATGTAACAATGCACATGTGATATTAAGAACCAGTGCCTCTTCAACAGCCATACTGTGAGATACCTCAACACAACCAGACCCCAAGTTCTTGCTACAACAGGTGAGTTAAAACCAAAGATTAAGATGAAACTGCTATCAAAGAAGGCAAAATGATCCTCTAGAACAGCAATTGCTAGCATCCTGGCACAATTCTAAAGACACTGTAAGAAACAGAGCACTTTTTTTTCCTAAATAGATGACCACTCTGTAAAAACATATATGAGCACTATGTTTATGGAATAAATGGTACTGAATGGCATATCACAGAAAATCATCACACAATGCATGAGATGTCAGGTTCTCATGATGGTGCAAATTCTGATTTTTGTTCTGTTTTCTGGGCTAAACTACCACCACCCAGAAACCACAGCCAAAATCATAAAATACATTTTAACAACATCCCTTGTACCTTCACTAAGATCATGTACCAACACAAAATGGGTTACATCTGGAAAGTTTTGCGTTGTTACTGCATAAAGTATGTGCTGTGTATGGAGGATCAGGTCCCAAAGTTGCATATCTTTTATTTGAAAGACTATGATCTTATAACGAATGGTTAATAGGTGCTTGTAATCATTTGATGCATTGCGAAGTATTTACAGTTACAGTGGGCACCCTGCAGATGGTATCAGTAGATGCTGAAATGCATTGGAGCAGAAACTAATACATGATTTGGCAGACACAGTGTAGTGCAAAAATGTTGGTTTATAAATGGTGATACTGAAATGTTATTTCTTTATTTTCATTTTGTGTGTGATTAGGAGACAAAATAAAAAATGAAACCATTTGGGTACAATTACGATAAGTTAATTACACAAAACATATAAATACAGTGTGTGGGCAAAACACAAAGATGTCTAACATAAGAGCATGTAGTTAAGCAGCACTGATCAAGTGGAATCTACAGTGTACAACTATGTGTTTTTATGAACTGTCCAGAAGCAGTTTCATACACCTTGACACATAAAAACTTAGAAACCATACATTAAATCCCAGTACTTGTGAAATTCTCTATGTCAGATAATACAATGAATAGAGGCAAGAATTTATTATTTAGCAAGGCAAGTTGATTTATTTCATGATACTTCAGCCAAGAGGGGTTAACATCATCTTTTAACTCTTTTTTGTGACTGTACAGACTTAAGTGCTAGTATAGAAACTTGTATTACATATAACTAACACAAATCTGTTATGGGGGCTGTACAATAAGCATTATGTATAAAGAAGACAACTCACGATTGCCTGCCGCAGGTGCTGGAGATGCCGCCGCTATTGCCTTGTAATTGGGTGGAAGTGCCATTTTGTGTCTGCAACATGTACAAAGCAGCAGAAGTAAACACAATTCTAAATTAAAATTGGTATCTAAAACCGTGAATGCACTCCTATGGTGAACAGATTGGGACAGATTTGCCGTGATACAGACTACAAAAGCTGGAAGTTGCCACTATTGCAGATCTCCCACTTTTCTATCACCACAGTTCACAGTCATTTACTCTTTTCCTTTGTGCTGTAACACTACATAATAGTGTAAAAGTCTATCTCATTCCTCTGCGCTAAAATGGCAGCCTTGTTCTGAAGGACTCCACTATGCCATTCACTGACCACAACCTACAACTGCCAATCTCAGAGAAACTCGGAGCAAGATACATCCAACACTTAACACATTCTTGTTTTAAGAAAGGAGACTAGACTTTGTGCAAATGTGGTGGCTACCTCCATCTCTGCAAATAGCAAAGCTCATTGCTCAAATACTGACAATCATACAATCATTCCTAGCTTTCACTAACAATGGTATTTGTTCATACTGTTTTTGTTACAATGTTTTTAGAATCACTATTACCAATGCCAACTCACAAGAAAGATTTTGACCTTGACTGCAGTGAAACAGAGATGTCATACTATTAGGTGTTTGCAACCAGTAACCAATGCAGTCGAGTTAGGAATACTGTGGGCTGAAGTAAAGTTCTGACTCATGCATTTGAGTTAATAATAATATTCCTGTTGTACTGTACCAGTATGAGCAACACATAAATTTGGTTGTCACTCATTATCAACCAAATATGTAACAAATGGCAACCAGTGGAAAAAGACAAGTGCAGTGACACCCACAGATATAAGAACCTATTCACCACCAAGTCCAAGTTATTCTCATATGTCAACAATAGTAGTTTCTGTCAAATTCCTGTCCCCATGCCCATCACTTCAACTTTACCTTGCATATATTGCAGAAAATTCATCTGAATTAGATAACAATGCTTCATTTAATTATCATTTTCAGAAATGGTAAAATATAGTCTCAAAATGTATTAATGATTTCGTATGACAGATTTTACAAGGGAAAGGAGATGGAATTTGTCACATTCATGTCATATGTCATGCGAAGACAAAGGTAAAGTTGTGCTTCAGCATGACGTGAAGGTATATGAGGGAGCAATGTTACAGCATCAGTAACTTTTTTCACCTTGGCATAAAAGGGGATAAGGAGTCAGCTTTATACCCTGCCCACATTTACCCCTGAGGAAAAATTCCCCGGTATCCACTAAACACCCGTGTCATGTGGCAGAAATTAGAGGATGTAAAAAGGTAAACAGAAAGTAGCCTCTGTGGTTAAGTAGCAAGCCATGAACATACATGGGGGAAGTACAGTTAAACTTATTCAACAAAATGTTGTAGTATTCGATAATATGAACTGTCACTACATATGGTAAACAAGAAAGCCAGTAGTACAATATAATGACATGGCTGAAACATAACCTCTATTCTGAGGAAAAAATGAAAAACCCAGATTGCTACAGTTAATGAACATTCTCAGAGAATTAAAAAAATTCTGAAAGCTATTTGCTGCAATCTCTGCTAAAGCTCTTGAAATCCTGCTCCTGGCTACATACCACTACCAGTAAAAGTACCTGTGGTAAGTACCCTTCTAGCCTAAGTTTAAACACAGTAAAATTTTAATAAACTACCAAAAGTCACATGTAAAAACACGAAAGTAAACAATAACATACGACTTACAGTCTATGATCTTAACGCAGACTATATCAAATGTTGTGTCTTAAAATGTGTATCCTGCTACTGCCATTAATTACAACAGTGAACAAGGTTTTCTCCAAGGCCATTATTTTCCACTTTCAAATAAATTAATTTGGAAAAGTAATTTCACGTGTTTGAGACGTAAGATATTACAGTGAATGGAATTTTCATTGGACCTACTATAAATAAATTTAAAAAGCCATCAAGCTGGTAATACTGCTGATGAAAAGCTTACAAAGTATATTATGGGGTCATGTTCTTAAAAAGTTTTAAGTGACGAGTGGCTCATAAATTTAAAAGCAATGACAAGACCATCTGTACATAATACTTACCCTATAAAATACAATGTGCACAATACAGCTCCAGTCCCTCACCATGCTACTTTTCAGGACAGCTCTTAATTCCACAGTGCTACTTCCTTTAATTTATGAAAACCACAAATTTTCACTGAAATTGTAATATTTGATTCACTGACAATTACCATAAAATATATACGAAATACCATTTAGAGAGGTTTAACTGGAATGTGTACATTTCATAGCCTTGGAGTCAAACTCCTCAGCAGCATAGAAATTTGCTAAATTATGATACATCTACCAGCTTATCGCCTAATTACTAGCAACGCCACTTTTATCGCCACCAAGATCATTTCCATTATGCAGATCAAAATTAAGATGATTAATGTTTATATAATAATCGCAAATAAGGATAAATGAAAGAACGGACAATAAGTTACCTTACTTGACTTGCGAATGCTGAATACAGTGGTCAGTGTTTCAGTCGTTCTTTATAGAATTTCCTTTTTAAGTGCTAAAATGAGGGTAAATTCGGGGAGAAAATAACTTCCCACTCACATATTCCTGTATCGCGACACATGTTTACTAATGTGTAAAATACCGACTGCTATATTACAAGATTCAAGAAAGCACACTGTACTTGTAATTTATTCCTTTTTGGGTAATTCCCCGGCGTCTGAGTTCTAATTGCCGACATTTCGGAACTCACTATCGGTTCCATCTTCATAGGCAGGTGCCTCTGAAGATGGAACCGATAGTGAGTTCCGAAACGTCGGCAATTAGAACTCAGACGCCGGGGAATTACCCAAAAAGGAATAAATTACATTTAGAACACGGCGAAAGCTTAAAAACAAGATACACACTGTACTTCCTTCCCATATATTGTAGCTGACATAATTTGGAGTTAAGGAATTACGATCATACTGAAGCTTCCATTGAGGGGGTAAAGGGGAGGCTAATTTCACAAAACGCATGAGTTGTTTTCAAAACTCACCTTAAAACAAATCAGTTACAAACTTGAAACATTCACATTACACATACGCTACAAAAAAAGGGCAAATGAACCACATATTACACAAAACACTTGCAATATGTAACCACAAACATTACATTATAACACAAACCATATTTTTGTTGTGTGAACAGCACGACAGTCATACCAACCAACACACTCAATTAGCTTATTTCAAATACCAACTACCTTTAAACCGAACTGTGCCGCCAGAATCCTTCCGACGCGCGCTTCAACGCTTATACAAGCATCATAATCAGTCATCTACGGTAAATAATTTTTGTGTGACACACACACACACACGTACACAAGAAAGGGTGGTGGTATTTGATAAAAAAATATATATCTATATTTTTTGAAGTCGTTTAATCAAACAATATACACGATAAATATCCCTATCACTTTCTCAGTTTCATCGCGGAAGATAGCCCACACCACAGATTACTAGTACCACACAAAAACACATCCCCAGGCCATCTATTTTACGAATTTACAATTCAGACGTTGGTATCGGTTGCTCGGTCTAGCAGCCAAAGTACTGCATTCCTATGCACCGTAAGCACCTGTGCTTAGCACAAAAGGGATGGTAGAAAGTGATGCCGCATAATTCCATAAATTGCGGTGTACCGCCGTTTCGCTAAAACCTACTTCTTCCACCTTCGGAGTCAAAAATGTGATGACTCATAAATGCAAGCAAAGCAATCTGTGAACGTAAGATTTTGCGCCAAATGTAGCATTCACGTAGAATTTGGTGCACATTGCATTATTGAAAACTAATTTTACGTGAGAACGAGGTTGTCATGACGGTGAGTATCGAGATTATGTATTGTCTTGTGAAAAGTGACGCCTTGAAGTTTGGTTGACGGGTAACGTACTCCAAAATTTCCGAAGAACCTGCTGCATCTATTTTCA
>Ga0123357_10011311_pt1 | contig 11430 bp, 8 predicted proteins | sample TergutEmb28metaG_FD_89873 | JGI IMG/M metagenome (GOLD analysis project Ga0123357, IMG submission 89873) | Embiratermes neotenicus P4 segment gut microbial communities from Petit-Saut dam, French Guiana - Emb289 P4 | ecosystem: Host-associated > Arthropoda: Insects > Digestive system > Gut ...
CTAAGGAGTAAGATTTAATCAACATGTTTCGGCCTTTACATCGGCCATCTTCAGGTGGCCGATGTAAAGGGTCGAAACATGTAGTTGTTCTTTATGTAATAGATTCTATACATATCTCTACCATCATATAATTGTGTTAGACAAATACATACACTCCAATCTAGTTTAATTATAAACACAACGGGGATGACGAACCTTATGAAAATTTACTCAAATTTTACAGAACAATTTTCGTCATTTATAGACGTTCCTCTACGTTTTAAGTCCTTAAACCGCTGTTGCGCAGTATAAAGCAATAACACGGTGGCTGCACGAATATATTTTTTAGATTTCTGTTTGACATTGATTAAAGTAACCCAGATATGAGCAATGACGTGCATGGAGTTAGATTATAAATATTTACATAAATGAGATATGAAACTTTGTTTCTCGTCAACAACTGAGCTTATAAATGCAGTGTAGCAATAATGCTATACTTCAAGTTTTGTCCTATAAAATCGCCATACTTAGACACTGATAAAAATTGCTTTCTAAAAATACGCTGCTACTAATATGTGCATAATTGCAAGAAACACCAAATTTAAACTCTAATAGACTTCAACCCTTCGACTACTCACAAATAACTCTAGCATTCAGTTATTGTTGGAATACAATCTACTATTCAACAAGACAGTAGGCCCTATATGTCTTTTGCATTTATCACTATCAACAGTGATTTGTATCTGATTTTTATTTGATATAGTGCTGTTACTTAATAAACAGTAAGTCAATCAGTTCTGCAACTTCATTCCACAAAATACGAAATTCAAATTTGCGAAAAGATAATTGGGAGAAATTATTCCTCCTAATGCTGATTACAAAAGGAATTGTAGCATTTGACCAATCAATTCTCTAATTTCTGTAAACACTGCACTCCTTTGCCTTTGATCTCTGGCTGCAGAGTAATTCAGTTCACAATACTGCCTGATTTCCCGCCCTTCTTCCTTTCTCCTGTTTCGTAGTGAGAGTGCAATTTATGTGACGTCATGCCTTGCTGAGCAGAAACTTGTTTTGCAGACCTGCAACAGCACAAACGTGCAATCCACTGCTTCACTGTTCCGTCTCTTGATGTTCATCAACGCAAAAACGAATCTACTATTGTTCGAACTAATCATCACAAGGCACAGATACAGGATGGAATCATAATGTCTACCATCAAGGAAGGTAATTTACTGTAGCCAATGTCTCAACCAGACTCTTTTGAACATAGTAATGAAGCTCCGATTCCATAGAGGCATAGAATTTCTTTACATCTCAGCGATTCTTGCCTTTCAAAGTTTACTCGGCTCTGCGTATTTGCTGGTACAGTGCACAAAGACAAACAACTTCCGTTGCATTTTCGCTAAATAACAACATATCGGAAAATAAAACTTTTAATGCCAATGAGGTTTATTTTCTTTTAAGTAGACGTTAAAATGTTTTCATGCCGAAGGCCTTACTTTGATAATTGTTACAAACCTTGATTTTGGATTCTTATAAAAAAAAAGGTGCTTCAAAAACACCTGACTGTTTTTGAAATGATATAACATTTTAAGGCAAAGTGGAAAAACATTATTAACGCAAGCAGATACATTCCATGCCCATGAAAATTCATCTGAACCATTACTGTGTGAATATGACACTTTCTACATGAACATCATGTCGTTCAATAAGCTCCTGCAATCGCGATGGGAAGGCTGTCATAATACGTTGTAGCGTTTCCCTAGAGATCCCTTGAATACACTGCTGAATTCGCTGTTAAGTCATCAATATTGGCAGGACCTACCTCATTGCTTTACATACTATGCGCCAAGTTCTGTATTGCCATTTACTGACCAACTGTTACGCACTAAACTTTTTTTATCAACTCACATAATATTTTTCGTTCCTGCGCGTTATTGACGCCGTTTTCCGGAAGCCCCAGTCCAACCTAATTTCTTCGCAACCTGTCAGATGTTTACGAGCGCTTATTAGCAGAATAAGATCGCTGTTATTGAATACCATTAAAATTCTTCAGTTATATAGAAGATGGGAATAGAATTTGTATCGTTATCTCTTTCCTGCAGTGCCCCACAAAACGCGATCGCACGTATTCAGATCTGGAGATGTAGGAGGCCATTATCCAGGAGTTATCAAATCTCCGTCTAATACCTCTTTTATGGCGATCCCAAAACAGATGGCTGTGTGGGTCGTGGCATTGTCCAACGTGAGGTAACTGCATATTTTCTCTGCTTCTTATTATTCACCGAAGAATAGCGTCAGAATTAACTGCACCAAATTTTCGCTATTTCTTATTTACACCCAAAAACGCGGGCTCTATTCTTATGCGCACATCGCACTCCGAATTTTAAGGTCAATGAAAATAACTTCAGAAATTTTATGGCGGTTTTCGGAAAACGAATCCTCTTATTTTGTCTCCAATTTACCTTTCTATCAAAAGGTAAATGTGGGCCGGGTAGCTCAGTCGGTATAGCGAATGACTACGGGCTGGGTGGACCGGGATTGAATCCTGGTGGGGATTAGATTTTCCGCCCGTCCAGACCGACCCTGGGGCCCATCCAGCCTACTGTAAAATGGGTACCGGGTCTTTCCCGGGGTTAAAGTGCGGCCGAGGTGTGCTGCTGACCACTCACCCCCTTCTAGTGTCGCGGTCACTGAAGAGTAGAGTTATATCTCTACCCACCCTCTGGGCCACACCAGACCTGTAACGGGATCACTTAAACTTTACCTTTTTTGCTAAAAGGTAAATCATGTCTCAGACAAGTTTTTGTACTTTAATTTTTCTTAGCACAGAAATGCTGATTCGATCCTTTTTAGTTATTCTGTATACTGTTCTTGACAACACCACTGTTGATGGCAGATATATTTTACCGAACCTTCGGCGACATTCTTCTATGGCGGGTCCTTTGCACAAGTATTGCAAGTGAACACTTTGTGCAACTAAATATATTTTACAAGAGCACCGATACCACATGCACTCCACTAGAAAAAAAAAAAAAAGGTAACAAATTCTTCCCGGTTACAGTTGTGCGTAAAGTTCCATTTGGGCCTGTTATAAACCGAAAACTTAGGAAATAACAATTGGAAAGGGATAGACGTGGTGAAAGTGATGTTTCTGATAGGGTATACGTATTTTCTCGGAATGCTTATTCCGGGGACAAGAGGCCCTATACCACGATGTCAAGGTCAAAGCTGTTTTTGCCAGTCGAGGAGAGTAGTTGCTGTTGATCAATGTCCGTCAGAATCATTAGTACGAAACAACAATGTAGATACATTTCTTTTCTCTAGGTGATCCATGAACGTTGTGGCCAAGGACAATTGATCGGGGCACACTTCGAGAGCTATTTTTTAGCACAAGCTTTCGAATAATTACTACGCTGTTCGTACTGTGAGAACAAAATGTGTGGTAGTTGTGCTGTACCGTACTGCCGGGATAAGGCAACTCTTGTCTTACAGGCACCGTATAGTTGTGACTATTGAAATGTATTCCATGTTAATATAGGGTGACAAATTTCGTGGGTATATCAGATCATGTGATTCTGAGTATAGATGTTTAATGAATATGGTCCAGCTGGGAAATCTGAAGTTTCTTGGCTATTTCAAACTAATATAAAGGTAATTTAAAGTTCTCCGTGCCCCTTTACTTAATTTATCACCACGCTGTTAAGACATGTGAGTGAATAGAGATACTGTTGTACGCATCCTTTATCATGGCCATAAATGAGGAGTTTTGATGAAACTCATAGCGTAACTTCAGCGTAATATCGACAGAAGCGTATTTAATAATTGACTGTAGAACAGGAACGCTAAAATTGTCCGCCTGCGGCTTCAATTCACTTTATTACGTCGTGCTATAAAAGTTGTTCCTCAATGTTTTAATAAAAATTTAATATTTGGTAACTTGCTTCTTTACCTTACATGCAAAATGCCATAATTAAGAACTTTGTAAATTGTATCCCTGTTAGTATGGCCTCTTTTATTCAAATTCACTTGTTTAGTTTAGCCAGGCAGTGTGGCAGATGTAGGGTACACAGAAAGATACAGCACACTTTAATAGAAAGAACGTAGAAACAGAGAGGTCTTGAACAAAAATAAATGAAAACCAAATTACATAACAGCGTGAATTTCAGTATAGAAGCGAATAGAGACGGATGCAAACAAGGAAACTGAGAAAACGGAATTAAAGTAGTCGAGATGAGAGAGTATTATTTTACAATCGAATGATTAGATTTGGTTTACCTGACGGTACCTTTTCTGTGTTACACTGAATTAAGAGATATTTCTGACAATAAAAATATTGAAGGAATTAAATGGTACTGACGTTGCATTTTCCTGATGACAAAAGTACAAGAAATATCTTAATCAGTTTAGGCGATTTTCGGGCTCAAATTCGAAACATAGTCCTTCAGAAAATGAAGCCGACAAGTAAACAACTAATCCAAGACGCTGGATCTTTTTCAGGTGTTACGATAAATCGGCAAATAAATTTAATATAAAACACCACCGAAAAGGGGAGCGAAATTGGTCTGTCATAATTATGAGGCTGAGGCTCGGTGCACTGACAAGTGGGCACAATATGCCTCTTTGTTTGGGGTGAATATTATAACTGACCTAAACCTATGCTGAGACAGGATAGAGTATATTTATATTTTTAACGATTATTTCTCGTCGAGTTGCGTTAGACGGGTTTCTGTATAGCGTAGCGCTTTAACGTCTGCCCCCTCCCCTCCCACTCCCCCCCCCCCCCCCCCACCCCCCCCCCCCCCCACACACACACGCACTCGCACACTAAGTAATTTTGGATCCATAAAGAGCATTAACAAGTTATTAACTGGGAAAACGTTTTCAATTATCATTAAATTACACGCCGTATTTAACCTGTTTTAAATTCCCGTGTAACCATGGGAAATGTTATGTAAAGATAAGAGTAAAGTTCGCCCTGGGCCACGAGGGCCCAGAGAGGGAGTACAGGTAAGGTCTACTCTTTCTTTAACCTCAGATCTAGATTGGGGTGGGTAGTAAACGCCACGCCCCGGTCGCTTTGTCTCCGGAAAATAGAACCGGTACCCATTTTACTGGAGGCTGTCCGGGCGGGTGCGGAAAACCTCGTGCCCACCGAAATTCGATCCCCGAACCGTCCAGCCCGTAGCGAGTCTAGTAATGCTATGTGGTAAGGTTCAAAATTTCCGTTATCCTTAGCAGACAGTAGGCTGATCTTGTATCCTTATTTTGTAGACTGCATCGTCATATTTCTAAACTCAGTGACATATGAAATCTCGCATTTAATTAGTACCATTTTATGGGTCATGGAATGGCAGAAATCGTTTATTTCTTGCAGGTGAGGAACTGATTTCCGCAATGTTACAGTTGTCCACGTGTATTTCGGTGACCTCTTGCAAACAGATATCGACTGAATTTCGCTACACCTGTTCTAAACACGTAACTGAGTATTATGTTTGCTGTATGCATGGCACATTAACGAACCAGATCAGCCAACTGAGCACTACGACATTAACAGGGGTGCACAAATTTCCAAAGATCTAGCAGCCATCTCAAAATTGTAGCCACAATTCGGCAAGTTCTTTACTGGGGTCGCACAAATATTAGGCGCATTCGTATAAAATTTAATCGCTTGGGCCATCTGACACCCCAGATTTTTGCACCCTAAATAAATGGCATTTAAATGCAGTTGTGTGTTGCAATTAAAGCAGTATTTTATAACCTCAGTTCTGTGGAAGAGCATGCTTGTTACTGTACCTTAAATTACACTGCGTATTATCAGCATCGTCATTCAGATGCTGACAAAGTAACTTCAGCGCAAAGTAGGCATACCTTGTATGCTATCTTCTGGATAATTCTCCGGCGTCTGAGTTTTATATGCCGACGTTTCGGAACACTCTGTCTGTTCCATCTTCATAGGCATGTAGGTACCTATATAAATGTTTAAAATGTTTAAAATGCGCTGTGGGATGCCACAGCGCATTTTAAACATTTTAAAGTAAGGATCTGTTTCTTAGAAGGGCCTGAGGATGATTCTATAAGAATCGAAACATGTCGCCTTAGTACAATAAAAAACATAATAAAGTTGTGTTGTGTTTGACTGATACATCATTGTATATTTATATATGTATTAAACACTTCGGGATGGCAAATATTAAATTTTCAGTTAGGTACCTACCTGCCTATGAAGATGGAAAAGGCAGCGTGTTCCGAAACGACGGCATATAAAATTCAGACGCCGGGAAATTACCCAGAAGAAAGCATACGACATTCAGAACACGGCGAAAGTTTGAAATCAAGAATAGGCATACCTTAATCTCAGAATTATTCCTTAGAGTAATTGCTAGCAAATTAACAGGTTAAAAGATGATTAATTAAAATCTGAGTGACATAAAATTAAAGTGACGTAAATCTACAATTAGCTGACTAGTTAAATTTAAGTTAACCACAGCTCTAATGGACTAACTAAAATCAAAGTGAAATAAAGCACGGAGACATGTGGCTAATTAAAATTGGTAAGTCACGAATATGAATATGTACTGTACATCAGTGCAGTTTTAGAGCAAGGTTTGAGGCCACGTACAGGCCGCGGGACGAACTGTCACATTCCAACGAACGCACAGTAAAATTAGTTGGCATTTGTGGGAAGATACGTTACGCATGCAAGGTTATGCAATTCTGATGCCTTGTATAAGAACATGTAAATGGTATCGGCATAATCCAGCCTTCGGGTGGAAATACGCTTTTTAAATTATTGCATATCTAATATCGGCTGTAAAATATTTTCTTACAAAAGGGGGGATTTTGAATATTGCAGGTCTAAACGCCTAGCCTTCTTTTGTTACAGTTTCGTGACACAAATCGAATCGAAAATTTCAGCGCTTGGCCAGATAAATCACGTCGACGCAACTTCGATTTACTCTTTAAGTCAATCATACAGCTGAAGAGAATCAAAAGTGTTGGCGAAGTAACGCTATCACGAGGGCTTGCAAACTTTAAACTGTTGTGTTCGTGGTGTTAACGATGTTACAAAATTAGAACATACTGCTCTATGTAATTGTCTGAAAAATGTTAAGAGTGACAAAAGAGGGCAGACAGCTTTACTAATTGGACCCTTAGTTTGGTGGCAGCAGAACTTGAGTATTAGCTGATTCTGTAACTTTGAATACCAGTACGAAAAGAGTCAGCACGTTTTCAACATAAAAGCTCTTCTCGTAATTTGCATATTATAAGCCTACTTTTGTCGCAAAGCATTGATCTCCCAATCCTCACGTTACAGAGAAAGTTCCAAGCCGCAACTCTGTACATATTTCTCGTCTAGTGTAACCAAACCACATTTCCTGCAATTCATAGCGCTGATCACAGTAGATGTCCTGCAGATTCTCAAAGCGCATTGTTGTGCAACATTATCCATTAAATATTTTTATGGTCATTCTCAGATACAAGTTATGCTTTCTGAACAAATGTATTTTAAGAATTGTATTTACGTAACTCCGTCTATACACTCTTGGAAGAATCGCGTTCACAACCGTAAGAACTGGTTTCACGTAGCCGTATTCCTAGTGTCTTGGAGAGGCAGCCGGGTGATACGGGAAATGAGGTCTGTCACATGAAAACAAGAGTTTTATATTTACTTCTGATGTGACGTCGCATACTTTGGTAGAAAGCAAGGTGTAGTGCATATCAGACTGATATTTATCTACCAAAGTACACGGCATCAGATACCAAAGGACCTATTCTCAATATTCTTAATATTATAACCTCTAACCCCATAAGAGATGATAAGTGGTGTATACCCAACGGGCAAGTCCTAAACAGCTACTTCTCTGCCCTTACAGCATCATACTTTTATTCCACGTACCGACAGCCCTAGTAGGCCTAGGCTTCCTCATTATTGACGTTTCAGGATCACAGCCAGACACACCACATTGGTTGAATCCTCGGGACGAGTAATCAGACCGTCGCAGAGACCCCTACCTGACAACTCTCAAAATAGACAGACATCAATGCCCCGGCGGGATTCGAACCTGCAATCCCAGCAAGTGAGTGGCAGCAGATCCACTCTTTAGACCGCACGGTCACCGGGTTAGGCAAAACATCGTAATGGACCATTGAAATTTATAAATCCGCAGGGCAAATAAATAGAGGAAAATGACATTAGGCTACTGTATTGTGTGACACAGTACGACCTTACACACAGAATACCCCGAAGGTATGTAAAAATGGTTGTTTGATCATGCCAATTCTATGCTGGACATTGCTCTCTGAGGCATGTCTCATACGTATGACGCTTCGTCAATCGGTTGAACGGTACTCACGTCCTCAGTTACAGTTTTATTGACTTCTTTCAAACACTACTGTAACTTTCGGACTCGAAGCCTGGACACTCTGAACTTTGGTCTAGCGCGCTAACCACTAAAGTTTATACGGCTTCATTGTGTTTATGACATGACTCGTCGCATTTAGCACAGTGCCTCTTGCCTTGTTCCCTTTGAAGGTATTAAAATTCTTTCCTTTTTTGTCAGAAAGCACGAGCATTTCCTACCCTTCACTGTACACTCACATAATAAATTCTGAATTCGATTTTCACCTACGTATGTCTTTCCAAATATTCCAATCGTTTCGTTGTACTTACATCTGTTCTGCTCTAATGTCTTCATCACATTTATGGCGATTCAACCGGTGCCCTAAGACTTCTATAGGAAGACAGATTCTTCCTTTGCAAGCCTTCTGTCTCCACGATGTAACACTGGAACCGGAATAAAAGAAGTATGTTATTCTGAAGAGATCGTGTAAGGTCTGTTTCTGACATTTTCCTGGTAATGCGCTTGCTGTAATTCCACAGAACTACCAAAATTTATTTAACTTTATACTAACAATATTTCCCCCCTCGCAGCAAAAACTGTAGCCAAAATAAATGAAATTAGGAAAGTTACAGAAGCCGGCCGTTTGGAGCCTTAAAATAAACCCATTATGCGGCCAGAATGAGGTATGCCTCTTTTTTGTACAGTGCACTGTAGCCAGAATGTGATGTTCAGGAATTCCTATAACACAGACCTTTGCAGCCTCTGTAATGGTATGCCGAGCAGTCCATAGAATTTAGTGACCAAGAGGGACGTCCCCGGAGTAAACAATGACGTAGTTAGTAGCTTGGAGGTAAGCGTACGGCGAACTGTTTAACATCTAAATGTGTACATGTTTAATCCATGCGATATTTTGGAGCCCAAGGAAATCGATTTGTTCTGTCATTAACGGACATTTTATTTTGCGGACTGTAGAACTTCACGAGACCCAGTTGAACGTAATGCAGAAATTTGTGCTTCACTTGACGCACTATTTTTCTCAAAAATTATTAAAATATGCTAAGTAACTAGCTGACATATCCTCGCGTTTGGACCGTATCATAAGCCACTCAACCACGACCACCAATTTCAGTCACTAAGGCGCATATGAATGAACTTCTTCCATCTACCAGTACTTCGCCCGGGTGATTTCTCCACATGAGATTTCGTCAGCTTTGTCTTAGTTTCCCTTTTTCGCGTTATGTGCTAGGTGTCTGACCTAACTCACTCTTCTATTTTTTTTATCACTTTATCCTAAAAAGATTAGGTGACATGTCTAAAAGTATAGAAACCCCATTTATATAATTTCATATCGTCTAGATCCGATATCTTTTCCAGACTTCATTCTTGAAATGGCTACCTGTGTGATCTTCGCCGAAGCATGCGTCTAATTAATTCTTACCTATAATCTAACAATGTGTAACAAATCTAAATACGGTACTATCCATTCATGAACAATTTTATCTTGTTGTAGGACGAAAACACACATTCTTTATGCAATATTCATGATAACTTGAATGCGAGCAACGAACAAAGTAATTACACGGATCAGAATCTTTCTTGAGCGACCCTTCAGGGAATTCCCCATATTCTACGGAACGCCAAGGCTCATTATTGTGTTCATAAGAACCTGCCAGCTGTCTCTATTCTGAGCCAGGTAAATCCAGTCCATTACATATAAGGAAGGAACGGAATAAAAATTATAGCTGTTATTCCGTTCCTTCCTCGGCTGAATTTCAAACAAGGCGCGCACGAAGATATTTATCTTCATGCGCGCCTTGTTTGAATTTCAGCCCATCAGATTTACATGGATTTTCTCAGTTTCCCAGAAAAATTAAAAATTAGGTCCCTAACTAGACCACAACTCCAATTTTTTAAATATTTATCATGCGTCAATTATCGTATCATAAACGTTTCGTAATCTGAAATACAGACAGCTTCATTAAATAAACAAATAAATTTTGGTAGCTTCGCAAAATCTACACAAAGCTTAATATTCGGCAATAACTGATGTATCAAGAATTTTCTAGGTTACACGTATGTAACTTAGCTGGAGCACAAAAACTGCAACGTTTGTAGTTGTTATGTACTTTACAGGTTACAAAGTTGGACACAGTGAGATGATTTCAAGTTTAGACTGAAAATTATCAGGTAATGGAAATTCACATTAGGGGAAATTATACAGAGATAGACTTTCCTAAATTTTGGGCCTCTAACTTGATGATTTTTATGAGTTGTGTACACTTTCTAAAAGTAAAATTTTCGTTTATTTACAGATAGTCAGAGGAATCTATGCTGAAAATCATTCCTCCTTTCCTCGTGTTCGCTCTAATTTTGTTTTATTCCAGGTCGCTTCCTTTTTCTCACTGATTTGCAACACATTTTATACGGTTCAGTGGAAACCAATTGAATGTTCGGAATGATAATACAGGAGAAAGCGACCGAACTAGCTGCATCGCTGTTTTGTAATTTTTTTCAAGTATAATCTGCTTCTAATTAGCTTACTTTTCAGCTGTCTTAATCTGCTTCATTTATAAATTTCCTTTAAATGTGACTCATAGTCTAGCGACGATGTCCCAACACCAGAGCATCCCATCATACCTAACACGGGACAAAGTGTTCATATACAAGGTACTCCAGCTGGAAGGACAGTATGCTATAATTTGAAAGTATTACTGTTTGAAATGTTCTGTGACTTCAATCAGAGACAACACATTCCAATTTTTTTTAAAGAAAGGAGCATAATACTAAAATGTTTCTTCAAAAGTAGGGTGTGGGAGTGTGAAATGGGTTCATAGCATCCTGTAGCAGGCTCTTCTGAACTGGGTACTGCATTTTCGGGTTTTATGAAGGGCAAAAATTGTGTGTCGTGCTGAGCGACAAATAGCGTCTAGAAGTGTCTCTGCTCTGTGGATTTAATGTCTTCTTAAGCGAAAGTGCTGGCTTCAAGCAAAATCTACTCTTATATTGGGGCGGGGGGGGGGGGGGGGGGGGGAGTGTAAAAAATCATCTGTTAAAGGAGAAGGCAAACTTAAAAACAAGCAATAAAAGAATCTGAAAATCGGCAAGC
>Ga0123357_10011312_pt1 | contig 11430 bp, 6 predicted proteins | sample TergutEmb28metaG_FD_89873 | JGI IMG/M metagenome (GOLD analysis project Ga0123357, IMG submission 89873) | Embiratermes neotenicus P4 segment gut microbial communities from Petit-Saut dam, French Guiana - Emb289 P4 | ecosystem: Host-associated > Arthropoda: Insects > Digestive system > Gut ...
AGTCGAGATCGCACTCCGGGTCCGGCTCGGCCAAGCCGATTGTCGGTGGGACCAGCCCGGTTTGCAGAGCCTTGATGGCGGCGATGGCCTCGACTCCCCCGGCAGCGCCGAGCATGTGGCCGGTCATCGATTTGGTCGACGAGATCGGCACGCGGTGGGCCAACTCACCCAGGGCCTGCTTGATGGCCCGGGTCTCGGTCTTGTCGTTCAGCGGCGTCGACGTCCCGTGGGCGTTGATGTACAGCCGCTCGTCCGGTTCGAGCTCGGCCTCGGCCAGCGCCAGCCGAATCATGGCGGTGGCGCCTTCGGCATCGGGCTGCGGCGCGGTCATGTGGTAAGCGTCGCAGGTGTTGCCATAGCCGATGACTTCGGCGTAGACCGGCGCCCCGCGCCGCCGGGCGTGGCCCAGCTCCTCTAGGACCACGATGCCGGCGCCCTCGCCGATGACGAAGCCGGAGCGGTCCCGGTCGAACGGGATCGACGCGCGGTCTGGGTCGGTACTGCCGGTCAGGGCCATGGCGTTGGCGAAGCCGCCGACCGCCAGCGGGTTGATCGAGGCCTCGGCGCCGCCGGCCACAATGGCGTCGGCCCCACCGGCCTTGATGGCCCGGAAGGCCTCGCCGATGGCGTTGGTACCGGTACTACAAGCCGTCACGACCGGCAGGTTGGGCCCCTTGGCGCCGAAGCGCATCGCCACCAGAGCCGAGGCCATGTTGACGATCATCATCGGGACGAAGAAGGGCGAGATCCGGCCGGCGCCCTGGTTGAGCAGGACCTCGGTTTGGCGAATCTCGGTCGAGATGCCGCCGGTACCGGAGCCGATGTAGACCCCGAAACGGTACGGCTCAACGTGGCCGGCCAAACCCGAGTCAGCCATCGCCTGGACGGCTGCCGCCATGGCGTACTGGGCGAACAGATCTGTCTTGCGCTGCTCGCTCGGGTCGAGGTACGCCCCGGGGTCGAAGTTTTTGACCTCGGCCGCCAGGCTGGCCTTCAGCCCGGTGGCGTCGAACTTGGTCAGCGGCGCGATGCCGTGGCGGCCCGCCACCAGAGCCGACCACAAGCTGGCGACGTCATTGCCGACCGGCGAGATCGCGCCTAGGCCGGTGACGACTACTCGATTCATGGCTGGCTCCTTGTCACATCCACATGCCGCCGTCGACGGCCAGCACTTCACCGGTGATGTAGCCAGCGGCGTCGGAGGCCAGAAAGCCCACGGCGGCGGCCACGTCCTGCGGGCTGCCCAGACGTTTCAGCGGTATCAGCCCGGCCAGACGGTCCGCCACTGGCTGGCTCAACTCAGCGGTCAGATCGGTGGCGATGTACCCGGGGGTGATGACGTTGCAGGTGACGCCGCGCCCGGCCACCTCCCGGGCCAACGACTTGGTGAACCCGATCAGACCGGCTTTGGCGGCGGCGTAGTTGGTTTGGCCGACGTTGCCCATGACGGCGGCGACCGACGAGATGGTGATGATCCGGCCATGGGGCGAGCGCAGCAGCGCATGCAACAGGTGGCGGGTGACGGCGACCGAACCCTTGAGGTCAACCGCGATGACCTGGTCGAAATCAGCCTCGGTCATCCGCATCAGCAGCTTGTCGCGTACGATGCCGGCGTTGTTGACCAGGATGTCGACCCGGCCGTGATCGGCCACGATCGCCTGGCACATGGCCCCGGCTTGGTCCCAATCCGACACGTCGCACTGGTAGGCCTCAGCGCGGACGCCAAAACTGGCGGCCTCGCTGCGGGTTTGTTCGGCCGCTTCGGCCTGGCCGGCGTAGATCAGGGCAACATCGGCACCCTGCCTGGCCAATTCCAAGACGATGGCCCGACCAATGCCGCGCGAACCGCCGGTGACGACCGCCTGCCTGCCCCTAAGCATGGAGCGCCTCGATGGTCTCGGCCAGGCTGGCGGCGTCGGCGACGTGCAGGGTCGTCACCCTCGGGTCGATCCGGCGGATGAAGCCCGACAAGGTCGTACCCGGGCCAACTTCGACGAAACGGTCGAAGCCGTCGGCCACCATGGCCGCGATACTGTCCTGCCAGCGCACCGGATGATTGACCTGCTGGGCCAGGAGCGTGGCCGCGTCGCCGTAGGGGGCGGCTGTCAGGTTGGCGTAGAGGGGCAGCCGCGGGCTGCCGAAGGTCATCGTGGCCGTCAGGTCGGCCAGTTCGGCGGCGGCCTGGTCCATAAGCGGGGTGTGGAAGGCCCCGCTGACGGTTAGCGGCAGAGCCTTGCCGCCAGCGGCCGCCACCGCCTGGCGCACCGCGGTCACCGAGCTCACGGCACAGCCGACCGCGATCTGGCCGGGACAGTTGTAGTTGACCGGGTAGGCGTCCTCGACCTCAGCGATGACCGCCTCTGCCCGGGCGCGGTCCAGGCCGAGAATGGCCACCATCGTACCCGGCAGCCGCTGGCCACACTCATCCATGGCCCGGGCGCGGTGCCGGAGGAAAGCCAAGCCCTGGTCTGGCGTCATGACGCCGACAAAGCTGGCGGCCGCCACCTCGCCGAGCGAGAAGCCGGCCACGCCGTCGGGCTCGATACCAGCCTCGACGACGGTGGCGGCACAGGCCAGGTCAGTGACGTAGAGGCAGGGTTGGGTGTTGATCGTCTGGTTGAGCTCGGCCGCCGGGCCCTCGAAGCAGAGCGCCTGCAGCCCCGGCCAGGCGGCCTCGGCGGCGGCAAACACCTGGCGCGCCGCCGCCGAGGTCTCGTTGAGGTCGCGGCCCATGCCGACGAATTGGGCACCTTGCCCAGCGAAGACCAGCCCTAGCCGACCCATGCGGCGGCACCCTTGAGCAAGGCCTCGGCTTGGGCGACGGTTTCGGTGACAATCTCGGCGGCGGTCTGCTCGGCCTTGACCAGGCCGGCGATCTGGCCGGCCATGAAGGCGCCGTGCTCCTCGTCGCCGCGCAGGGCGGCGGCCGGCAGAGCGCCCTCGCCGAACTTTTCAAGGTCTTCGTTAGAGACGGTTGGATCGTACTCCATCTCGAAGAAACGCCGCGTGAAAGCCGTCTTCAGCCCGCGGACCGGGTGGCCGAGGCGCTTGCCGGTGGCGATGGTGTCGATGTCCTTGGCCGCCAGAATCTTCTGTTTGTACACCGGGTGGACGTTGCACTCGCGCGCCACCAGGAAGCGGGTGCCCATTTGGACACCGACCGCGCCCAGCATGAGGGCAGCTGCCAGGCCCCGCCCGTCACCGATACCGCCAGCCGCCAGCACCGGCAGGTCGATGGCGTCGACGACTTGGGGAACCAATGCCATTGTCGTCAGGTCGCCGATGTGTCCGCCGGACTCGCCGCCCTCGGCCACAACCGCGGCCGCGCCGCAGCGTTCAACCGACTTGGCAATGCCGACCGACGGGATGACGGGGATGACCTTGACGCCGGCCGCCAGCCAGGCCGCCATGTACTTGGCCGGACTGCCAGCGCCGGTGGTGACCACCGGGACATGCTCGTCGATCATCATCTGCGCGAGGTCGGGCGCGGCCGGGCTCATCAACATAATGTTGACGGCGAACGGCCGATCAGTCAGCGTCCGGCAGCGACGCACCTGCTGGCGCACGATGTCGACCGGTGCGCTGCCGCCGGCGATGATGCCAAGCCCGCCGGCGTTGGACACAGCCGAGGCCAGGTCGGCGTCGGCGATCCAAGCCATGGCGCCCTGGAAAACCGGATACTCGATGCCAAGCAGGTCACAGATCGGCGAGGTCAACATCGGTTCAGGCAACTTTCTCAAGCTGCGCGAGCAAGTCGCCAACCGACTTGATGTCGCCGTTCATATCGACGGACACGCCAAGCTTCTCCTCGACTTGCATGACCAACTCGACTTCCTCCAGGGAGTCCAGTTGGAGCGAGGCGAAAGTCGTCTCCGGGGTGATCTCCAGCGACGGATCGGCCTTGTATTCCCGGATCGCGTCGGCGACTGTTTCCAACATGATTACCTCCATTAGGGTGTTGATGTGGGTCATTCCCACCGGATGACGCACGCACCGTACGTCATGCCAGCTCCAAAAGCGCACAGCAGCAGTGTCTCGCCCGCCTTGATCCCGCCGTCTGCCCGCATCTCGTGCAGCAGTGTGGGGATCGAGACGGCCGACATGTTGCCGTACTTCTCGATGTTGAGCGGAAACTTACTCGGCGGTAGCCCCAGCCGATGGATGGCGAAGTCGATGATGCGGCGGTTCGCCTGGTGGATGACGTAATGGTCGATGTCACCCGGTGCCAACTGGAGAGCGTCGAGGGCCAATTGGACCTCCTGCTCCAGCATGGTGACGGCGTACTTGAAGACCTTTTGGCCATCCATCGTCAGTACCGGCTCGGTCTCGACACCGACGGCAATCGGGTTGTTGCCCAGCATCCGGTTGGGCAGGTTGATGGCTTGGCTGTCCGGGTGGGTACCGAGGTGGATGTACTGCAGGCCCTGGCCGGCCGTCACGACGACGGCGGCGGCCCCGTCGCCGAACAAGACGCAGGTCGAGCGATCGGTGAAGTCGAGGTGGGCGGACATTTTCTCGGCGCAGATGATCAAGACGGTTTTGGCCCGGCCAGCCGCCACCAGCGCGGCGGCGATGTCGAGGGCGTAGATGAAACCGACGCAGGCGCCGTTGAGGTCGACCGCCGGGCAGGTTAGCCCCAACCGCTCGGCCACGGTACAGGCCAGGGAGGGCGTCCGGGTGTCGCCACCGATGGTGGCACACACCACGTAGTCGACCGACTCGGCGGTGGTCCGAGCGTCGGCCAGAGCGGCGTCGGCCGCCTGGGCGGCCAAGTCGGTCAGGCTTTCGTCGCTGCACAGTCGCCGGGTGGCGATACCGGTCCGGCTACGGATCCACTCGTCCGAAGTATCGAGGCCAGCCAGGGCGGCCAACTCGTCGTTGCCGATCTCGCGGCGCGGTTGGCCGACGCCGGTACCAATGATGGTGATAGTCACGAGTCCGCCTTCGTCTGGTGGATGAAATAGCGCTTGAGCTGTCCAATGGCCCCCAGCAATATCGTCTGCTCCTCCGGCGCGAACAGGGAACTGATGTTGCGCACCATGCGCTGATGGAAGATGGTGTGGGCTCGGTCGACCCGCTTGCCTTGATCGGTCAGGATCAGGGTGACCCGACGGCCGTCGGCGGCGCTGGCAGCCTTCTCGACGTAACCCTTCTGCTCCAGCTTTTTGACGGCGATGGTCGTGGTCGGCATGGCCAGTTGCATGCGAGCCGCCACCTGGCTGATCGTCACCGGCGGGTCGAGCCGGGCAATGGCGTCGATCATGTGCGCCTCGCCGATCGTGACCGTGACGCCGCCAATGTCCTTCAGCGACTGCGATTCGTACTTCAAAATCGTGTTGAAGGTGTCAACCAGCAGATCGTTGAGTGCCGACTCAAAATCGTTCACGGCCGCCCTTTGCGAATTAGTTAGTTTTACAAACTACTTGATCCCGACACTAGAACGCCGACGTACCTGACGTCAAGCGCCACGCCAGTGGCGCGGCGTTTTGGACATCGCCTGCCGAAGCGTCACCTGAGGACCGGCCGCCGACGCAGCGACGGTCGCGGATCGAGCCAAAGGTGTCAGACCCCAATGGCTCGCGACTCAAGACCAATTTCGCCGGAGACGCCTCGCGGCGGCCAGGGCGACCGTACTGGCGACCAGCAGCCAGACCACCCAGCCACCGAGGCTGGGTGCCATCGTACCGCCGGTCGGGACGATCGTGGTACCGCCGCCCGACTGCGGCGCGGGCGCAGCGGCCGCCACCGTGAATGGTGCCTGCAAGGTCTGGGAGGCGGCCGTCGCCTCGAAGCTGTGCGCCCCGGGCGGGGTGTCAGTCGGGATGATCCAGCTGAACTGGACCAGACCGTTGGTGTCAGACACCTGGGCGCCGAGGTCGAGCGGGAAGGAGTGCATCGACCCCTGAACCGACTCGCCCGGCTGGAAGCCGGCCGCCACGCCGACCACCGTCCAGCCGATCTGGACCGCGGTCACCGGGGCGCCGTTGTGGGACACCATGACGGCCGGGCCGGGCCAATTGTGTTGCTGGACGACCAGTTGGGTCTGAACCGGATGGGCCGGATCGCTGCCAGTGGCCGACAGCGTGATGGTGGCCGTTCGCGCTGCCCAGCCGCTGCCGGTGAAGGCCGTGGCCGTCAGGGTCAGCGGCGTGGTGGCGCTGCCGGAACTGGCCGAGGCAGTCAGCCATGACGGCAAACCGGCCACCTGCCAACCCGTCCCGGCGCTGGAGGCGACCGCGATGGCTTGGCTGCCGCCGGCCGAGTCGAGCACCCAAGTACCACTCCCAACCGTCAGAGTGGCCGCCGCCTGCGTCACGGCGACGGTGGCCGTCAGGCCCCCAGCCGTCACAGTGACGGTGGCCGTCCGGGCCACAGCCGAGGGATTGGCCGCGGCGGCCAAGACCAGGTTGGCGCCGCTGACGCTGGCCGTCAGCCAGGTCTGGCTGCTGAGGGCCGCCCAACTGGCCTGGTTCGTCGTCACGGCCACGGTCAGGTTCGACGCCGCGGCCGGTGGCGACCAGGTGGTCGTGACCAAGCTCAGCGTCGGCGCCGGCGGTACCACCGTGAGGGAGTACGACGCCGAGGCCGCCAGCCAGAGGTCGGGTACGCCCGCGGCCGCCACCGTGATGCTGGTCGACCCGGGCGTGAGGATGGTCACCCGACCAGTTGAATCAACCGTCGCCACGGCCGGATTCGTACTACTGAAGCTGAGCGCGCCGGTGCCGATCTGGGTCAGCGGGTTGGTGAAGCCCGGGTCGCCGAAGGTCTTGGTGACGTCGCTCAGGTCGAACAGGAGCGTTTGCGGTTGGGCCGGCGGCGCGGTCGCCGTGATGGCGAAGCTGGCCTGACCGCTCGACCCGGCGTAGTTGCCGACACCGCTGACCTGGACCGTGGCGGTACCGACGTCGACGTTGTTGGCGTACGACACGACGTAGTCCTGGGTCGGTACCAGCGCCGTACCATCGCGCACCACCACCGCTGGCGTGACGACCTGCTTGGCGTACATCTGATCCGGGATCGGGTCGATGCTGAAGGTGATGACGCGCGGCGAGATGGTGAACTGCCGAGTGGCCGTACCGGTGTAGGCGCCACGCCCGGTGACCGTCACCGTGGCCGTGCCGGCGTTGGTGTTGTTGGCGTAGGCCACGTCGTAGTCCTGACCCGCCACCAGCGCGGTCCCGCCCAGGGTGACGGTCACCGCCGGTGTCAGGGCGGCGCCGCTGAACGCCGTCGGCCCGGCCACGCTCAGCGTGGCCGACGACAAGTCCGTCCACGCGACCGTGACGTCGAAACTGGCCGTCTTGGTGATGGCGCCATCGGTGTAGCTGACCGTCACGGTGTGGCTGCCCACTGTCGTCAGGACGGTACCGCCGACCGGATCGGTCGTGGCGTCGACCGTGACGTCGGTCGTCGTACCGTCGGCGTAGGTCGCCGTCACCGCCAAGCCGGTCAGGTCGAGCGCCTGACCCGGGTGGTACGACGTCGTCGTCGGCGGTGTCAGGCTGATCGACGACAGGTCGGGTGTGACGTAGTAGACGTGAACCAACGGCTGATCGTACAGCGTCTGAGCCACGCCGGCCGGCTCGGCACCGAGAGCGTAGACGTAGAGCAGGCGGGTCGCCGGATCGAAGGCCGACCCGGCGATGCGCTGGAAGGCGTTGGTGGCGCTATCGTCTGGCAAGACGATGTCGTCCACCGACGACGGTACAAGCGACTCGCGCGGCACGGCCCCGGTGGCGGCCTGCCCCAGCGAGTCGAAACTGTAGAAGTTCCAGACGTTTTGCCACTGGGCGTTCCAGGTCGGACCGCCGAAATCGTAGGCGATCCGGTCGATGCCCTGGTGGATGAAGGTGACATAGCCCTGCTTGTCGGGCAGGTCGATGAAGACGCCACTGCCAACGCCGTCGTTCATGGTGAAGGTGCCTGCCCAGGGTGCCGACGGCTGCGGTCCGACGTTGAAGTAGTTGCCGTCGCGCGGGGCGCGGTCGCTGATCGAGTAGTTGAACACCGGCAGTTCGTCCATCGTCGTCCCGCTCAGCGGCAGAGCCACGGCCGCCATGGCCGGCCCCCAACTGACGGAGGCGTTGATGCTGTACTGCCCGCCGAAGCCGAGACCCAAGGTCCGCCCGCCGGTGTAGGCGTCGGCGAACGACTGCGGGATGCCGGTGACGCCACCCCAGAACGACTTCATCGGTGCGCCGTCCAGATAGTCCGGCTGGAACCACTGGCCGGTTGGGGTCAGGGTGCCGCCGGCCAGACTGCCGGCCTGCAACACCGGAAAGTCAAGCCCGCCCGTCATATACCAGGCATAGTTGGTCCAGTAGAGCGTGTCGGTCGACTGGTCGTACCACATCGTGCCATTGCTGTCGGCCGGCGCATCGACCGTGACGGGGCCGAACACGGTGCGCAAAGCGGCCTGCGGCACGGCGCTGAAATCGCCATTGACGACCTTGCCCGGCGTCGGCACGGCCACCTCGTAGAGCGTCTGGCCGTAGGTACCGGTCGCCAGGATCAGACGCTGCTCACCGCCGACCGTCCGCAGGGTGATGCCGCTGGGGAAGAAGGTCTTTTCGTCGGGCGGATCAATGCCCGGCACGGCCGGCAGGGCGAAACTGCCAACGTACTGAAAGTCCGAGCCGTCGAGCACGCCCGGCTGCTTGGTCGTCGGCGGCGGCGAGTCGGTCCGCGCCACGACGTTGATGGTGAAGGTCACCGCCGGCCCGAAGAAGGGCGCGGTCGTGTAGTCGACTGTGCCGCTGATCAGCGTCGTCCACTCGGCCAACTGCCAGGTCATGGTGTAGACCCCCGGCGTCGACGGCGCCCGCAGACCCGACATGTAGGCGAAGCTGTCGCCCGGCGCCACATTCTGACCCTGGTAGCCCGACATGAAGAACGTACCAAAGGTGGTGTTGTAGTCCGGGTTGCGGGCGAGGAAGGCGGCCGGCATCTGACCGGCGGCGGCGTCCTGCCCCCAGGTGGCGCTGCCGGTGTTCTGGACGTCGATCGAGAACCAGAAAGTCTGGTCGGCGGCCACGGTTGGCGCCGGGTCACCCGACTGGTACGTCACGGGGCTGTCGGCGTTCGGCGACGTATCGAAGGCGACGCTGAGCAGCTTGGCGTCCATGGCCGGTGTCGGTGGCAGGTAGGACAGCGCGGCCGGCCAGGCCGGCGGCTTGCCGGCGGTGTACAGGAAATCATGGGCCCATTGGGTCAAGTCGGCCCCGGACACCGATTCGGCCAGGGCGACGAAGTCCTGGGTGGTGACGTTACCACCGGCGTTCTGGGTGAACCAGGCGTACATCACCTGTTGCATAAGATCTGGCCCGATGCCATTGCGCAACGCGGCCAAGGCCAGGGCGCCGCCGTCGTAGTTCCAATTGCCGAACATCTGGGACTGATCGGTCATCCCGGCCGGCGCGACGCTCCACAGCGTGTTGGTGTCCGGCAGGTCGTAGACGGCCATGGCCTGACCGTTAACGGTCGCACCACCGTGCTCCTCGTTCCACAGCCAGGGCATGTAGGTGGCGAAGCCTTCGGCCAGCCAGAGGTCAGACCAGTCGGCCACCGACACCGAGTTGCCACCCCACTGGTGGGCGAACTCATGAATGTAGGTCTGATCACCCCAGTCGGCGGTGTAGAAGGGCTTGCCGTAGACCTCTAGGGCGTACGACACGGCGATTGACTTCATGATGTAGCCGGCGACCGCTGGCTGGTAGGGCCCGAAGTAGGCTTCGCCCCAATCGAGCAGTTGTTTCGTCAGGTCCATGTAGTGAGCCGGGGTCTGTCCACCGCTCGCCAACCCAGGATCGGTGTAGATGCTGAGCGGCACGACGGCGCCGCCGGGCGTGGTGTGACTGTCGGTGTAGGCCTGGTAAGTGCCGATGGCGGCGATGGTGAACGAACTCGGCACGGCATCGGGCTCGTCCCAGGTCCAGCGCGTCTGATCGGCGCCGACCGCCGTCGTCGAGACCAGGGAGCCGATGCCGACGCCGCTGAACTCGTTCGGTACGGTCAGGCTCGTGGTGTAGGAGGCCTTGTCAGCCGGTGTGGCGTTGACCGGGTACCAGGCGAAAGCGCCAACCGGTTCGCCCAGCCCAACACCACCGCCGTCCGCCGGGTAGCTCGTGCCGCCGGCCGAAAAGGCGCGGTCCGGCAGCCAGCCGACCGCGAAGCTCGACGAACCCTGGAAAGTGAACTGTCGCGGCGCGCCAGAGTAGGCCACCGCTACCGTGAAGTCACCGGTGACCGGTTGGGCCGGGGTGACCACCAGCTTGTACATATTGGTGGCGGCGTCCTGGATGCGGTCGAAACTAGCTGGCGTACCGTTGACCGTCACACCGGAGACTGTCAGCCCGAGCAGGTCGAGGCCAAAAGAGCAGAGCGGCGCGCCGGTGACACTGGCGTCAATCGTGGTGGTGGCGTCGATCGTGGCGTCGCCACCAGCGGTCGGCGGGGTGTACGTCAAGTCGATGTCGTAGTGCGACGCGTCATAGCCGCCGTTGCCGGACCACGGTACCAAGGAATCGTCACTGGTCAGGGCGCCGTCGACGCAGTTAGGCGTCCCGCTGACGTACTGGTAGGCGCCGAGGTCGAAGGCCCCGCTAGTGGGCCGGGCCACGCCATCAAGATCGGTCGGCACATCGGCCTGGAGATTCTGGCCCTGGCCGATGGCCTGGCTGGCGCCGGCCGCCAGGTGGAAGTCTCCCCCGGCGGCGTCGACGAAGAGCGACGGGTCGAGCCCGGTAGCAAGGGACTGACCGCCGGTCAAGTTGTTCTGCTCGACGATGGTGCTACTCAACTGCTGGTCGGTCGACCCGTAATCAGGCTCAATGGCGAAGCGGAAGATGTTGTTGATGATCTGGCCGTCTTGGGTGGGCTGAGGCACCGGGTAGCCGGCTGGCGGCTGCACGTCCGACTTCCGCAACGAGATGCTGTTGTAGTAGTAAGCGTCCGTGTTCCAGACCGTGTTGTTGTAGACCTTGAAGCCGGTGGCCCCGCGCAGGACGATGCCCGTGTCCTGGCTGGTGGATTTGATCAGGTTGTTGGCGATGATGCCGCCGCGATGCTCGAAGGCGGTGTCACCGTAGCGGAAGTACGTGTAGCCGGTCGAGCCATCGCCAAACGAGATGCCGATGTCGGAGTTGATGACCGTGTTGTTTTCGAAGACGGTGTCGATTGAGTTGCCCTTGAAGAACATGGCGTAGGCGACCGAACCGTGGGGGTCCCGGATGTTTTCGGCCAGGTTGTTGCGTACGACCCAGCCCTTGGCGCCGACACCGTCGATGCCTTCGATGACATCCCGGGCGCCGAAGTCGGTGAAGCCGATGTGACAGTTCTCGATGAGACCGTAGTCAGAGTACTGTTCCGTACCCTCGACGCCCCACTCGCCAGCCGAGATCTTGAAGGCGGCTTCGCCGTTGTCCCAACCGA
>Ga0123357_10011315_pt1 | contig 11428 bp, 7 predicted proteins | sample TergutEmb28metaG_FD_89873 | JGI IMG/M metagenome (GOLD analysis project Ga0123357, IMG submission 89873) | Embiratermes neotenicus P4 segment gut microbial communities from Petit-Saut dam, French Guiana - Emb289 P4 | ecosystem: Host-associated > Arthropoda: Insects > Digestive system > Gut ...
TAATATAATATAATATAATATAATATAATATAATATAATATAATATAATATAATATAATATAATATAATATAATATAATATAATATAATATAATATAATATAATATAATATAATATAATAAGCGGACTTAAGTAAGTTTAGCTTGGAATATGTTTTATCTGTAATTGGTGAATATTTGTCTATTTTTGTTTCCAATTTACGCTGGAAAGTCGCCACCTATTTAAAGTCCACTGTTACTCCACTCCATCCTCTTACGTTTTCTAGAGCCCCTAAAATTGCATCTTAGACACAACACACTCTGGACCACTTGTTGGGGCCGAAGGTTTAGTGGGACATAAAGCTCACTGGAGAGAACGTGTTTTAACACACTACGGTTAGGCTGGATCTGGCCCCTCGTAAATAGACACCGATACTGACCAAGGAAACTTTCACGTAGTATATACAGTCTTACGGTGCGGAGTACGGTCATTCTTTGGAAGTCTACATTCTTGCAGCTCGTCATTGCTTTTATGTATTTGGGAAATATATTTCCCTGCTCGCAAGAGGTCATGATAGGACCCTATCCAAAGTAAGATGATACCAGTAAATTCACAACCTGTTTTTCTAACAATTTCAATATTATACAGCCATGTAATATTCGGTCCCACTAGAAGTTACCCTATTGCCGTTTCAAAACTGTAATTCGTTATTAGTTTCACATTTATTTGTGCACGCGTATTTTCCGCTATTCAATAAACGTGAGATTAACACTGAAATTAAAATATAGCAATTGTGAACTTAATGCTGTGTCTTAAGAGTAAAACTAGATTGACTCTTAGCGGACATTTGTGACTGCGGTAATGAACTTTCGGGTTCCATAAAATGCGAGTAATTTCTTGACTAGCTGTGAAACGTTTAGCTTCCTAAGGACTCTGGTCCATGGAGTACGTAAGTAAGTAAATAAGTAAGTAAAATAGTAATTAAAGTCAGTAATTAGGTAAGAAAAAAGTAAGATTGATTCTTGACTTGTGAACTGGACAGACATCAGCAGTCAGCTTCGATCTCCAGCCGATTTAACCAGTGGAGAGTTTCACAGACGTCTTTGGATGTCAGCCTGGTTGGACCTTAGAACAGTAACAAGGAGAGGGATTTTAACCCACATGCTTATTCCAAGACTGACACATAAGTTGCTCAAGGTGTGATATCTTTCACCATTGTGTTATTGCTACCCGGTACACAGTACAGCTACCGTCATTTGCCAATCTTTTGCCGGTCACAAGTTCTTCACTCTATTTACACAGAATTGCCGACATTAGCGGCCGTGTACAAGGCACAGCGCTGTGACTGACATCTGACCGCCTCGTGAGTGAAATGCGACTGTTCTTCCTGTGTGTCGAGCCTAATTTCCCTTAGATCCTGCATGATATTTCGAAATCAAATTTGAATGAAAAAACATACTTCCAATTGTAAGTTGTTGATGGAGACAGATGTGAATTTCCAGTCACGTATATTTCCAACAGCTGGCAGATCTACGAACTACTGTCATTAAAAATCTGTACATTACTATCAGTGAGTTTAGTACACGTATTTGCTAATCGACGCTGGATAGAAGTTTGAAGATTAAATAGCGACAATTTGTAGAACATTTACTGTGAAGTAAATTGCAAGGGGGTGCGTAATAAAGCCCCCCTTGTTTAACAGAGGACGTATTCAGAATTTGGCTGGAGCGACGAAGTAAACCCATTCAGAAACCCAGTTTAGTTAGTCGGTAACGTGGATAAGGTTCAAATCCGGTTTGTTTGGAAAACAAGTCCGAATTGATACCACGTGTATCAACTTGTAAGATAAGAAAATCTCTGGTCTAACCATTACTGAATGATGATTATAATGACATATAACGATGTAATAATGAGTGGATTCATCTTTATCGTTGCAACATGCATTTCGTAGAGTCATTTAATTAGCACACCAACTAATGGGCATACATAATTTTTTTTTACATTAAAACATTTAAAATCGCTCCAACATGTTTCGATCCTAAGATGATCTTAAAACATTTAAAATCGCTCCAACATGTTTCGATCCTACGATGATCTTAGGATCGAAACATGTTGGAGCGATTTTAAATGTTTTAATGTTAAAATATTTACGTGTGTGCGTTAGTTGGCGTGTTAATTAAATGAGTGGATTCATATTTGTCAGGCCCACAATTAAAATCTGGGCAGAAAATTGTGATGTAGAGATGCGTGAACAGTAATGAAATGTTGAGATGGGCGAGATGTTTGCGAAACACTCTGTATATTTTGATATGGTTGAAATGTGTTTTGTGTGTTCGCGACGAATTGATATCCCGTCAGAACGCGTCACTTCAGCTGTCAAAGTTTGTGGGGATTATTTCCAAATATTATTATTTAATTTTTAATGGGACAGTCGATAATTCGACTGTGGGTGTACGATTAGCCGCGGGCAGTGTGAGAGCAGTGGCGTAACTGGATGTTTACCAAGTACAGGGCAGCAAAGCCACTGTGCGACCGATTTAGGGGGGTGGGGAAGGCACGTGAAGTTTTTGGTATGGATATACGAGGAGAAGCGTAACTAGAGAGACAGGGATGTAGATGAGGTAACGGTCAAACACTACTTGAAGTGTGTTGAAGTTTCCGCGGGAAGTTGCTAAAAATCACTTCCCACCATAAATTATAAACTCAAAATCTACCCAACAACAGCGACATATGTCTCTCCGTTTAATCCGCCGGAACATAAAAGCACTAGCAGACATTTCATTAATTAGAACAATACGTTTTATTTTGACTTTACCGCCAAAACTGTCCATTTTTAGGCGCGTTCGCATAATAGCGAAAAGCGAATTAAGATTCGTCATGTCTGTCCGTCCGCATGGAACAACTCCGCTCTCACTGGACGGATTTTCATGAAATTTTCTATTTGAGTTTTTTTTTCCGAAAATCTGTCGAGAAAACACGAGTTTAATTAAAATCGGACAAGCATAAAGGGCACTTTACATGAAGACCAGTATACATTTTTAATCGTGTCTCGCTTATTTCTTCTTAAAACGAGAAATACTCCAGATAAAAGTTGCAGCGAAAATCAAAACGCATTTTGGGTTCAGTAACATTTTTTCTTTGAAAATCGTGCTGTTAATGAGAAAATGTGTAAAGAGTATTGTAGAGCGGGGCAGGCCACAGATGACAATATGGCGCAGGCGCAGACTTTTTGTATTGGCAAAGGTAAAGCATCCACGTTAAAGGCCCGGAGGGTTCCAGGAAGTTAATGTTCCCAGATTTCGTGACAACAGCACAGGATCGCGGTAGGTTGTCAGCCTTACGCACCGGCCGCCTTTACCCCCAGGAAATGCTCCTGGTACTCATTTCTGTTAGAGGCTTAGTCGACCCCAGGGTCATAGTGCGATCGGAAGGATTTTATGTCAATGAAAAATCTACTGACACCAGCTCGGATCGAACCAGCGACATTCCGATTTGTGGCACAGCACCTTAACCACTGCGCTACCGCGATCCCCGACTTTTTGTATTAATGATCTCAAAATACAGCTTCCTAAATCTCGCTCTCCATACGATATACAGACCTATATCCTCGAGCAGCATACCAAGTAGTCGCAATAAATGATTTCTATCTTGCTGCGATTTTACAGAATATGCCCCCTCTGATTCTCTATTATGCGTTATTTCATGATTGCATTGAATATTCCCACTATAAGCTAAGAACATGGGTTTGCTACAGTCCCCGCTGCTGGTGATCGTGCCGTCTCTCGATTCCTTCCACAACCACCAAGAAAGATTGCTTCAGAGAGTCAGAATGTTTTCAGGCCTCATGACACCTGGTGTTTATGTTCGTAAGTGTATGAAATATTTGCTGAATGGGGACAGAAAAACGACAGAATTTCAACTCTTTTTGAGTATACTGTGGTAGCACGGACACTATTAAATAAGTATATTGTTATAGTACCCTTTGTTATAGACGATAATGAATGAGAAATACTCTCTTTTTGGATGTTACACCGTATAATCTGGTGGGAATTTAACATTCCGGAGAAATTTACTGTTATATTCTGAATAAGTGGGCAGAATTTTCCTCAAATATCGAGGTAAATCTCTACCAGGTTACACGGTGTCACATCCCAGGATGACAGTATCGTCTTAGTTAACGTCATGAACGTCAGTAGTTACGGCCATTAGTTTTCGGGATTCCATAGAAAGTGGAGCGTTTCTTAAATGCTTATTGTCTTCGGCTTTTCTGATAAAGAGCCAGCATGGCTGGCCTACTAATGTTTGAAGCGCACTGGATACTATGCATATAAACTTGTACACATCAATGGCTTCAAAACTTAAAATCATTATTTTTTCTATTTTATATTTCTATCTGAGGTTCCATGTACTTTTGTTGGTATGCGTGCCTAAAACTTTGTGAGATTATTAGGAAAAAGATAAGAGATTTATTTTCCGAAAAAGGTGTGAAATTTTTTAACCAAAGAAGAACTTGGATCCATGAAGAAAGTGTTTCCACGCACAAAAAACACGCGCACACATATATGGTGCTCTGAGCCCGAAGTAACAGTTGAACACCGAGCTTATAATAAATCAGTGTGTTTTTTTTCCCACTAAGATACGAACTGATGTTGAAGAAACGATTGAATTTCAAGCATATAATGCAACTTAGTAAATATTTCAGCACCTCAATGGGAGAGACTAATATAGATAAGTCAAAGGAAAATCCGAATGAGATCATATCACCAGCAGACGACAGCACACTCTGGTTTACGACAGAGTTGGTTTTTGGTGACGTCGTATATTTTTTATTTGGGTCCTTTGGTTACAGATTTTCGGTGGACTTGCCCGTGAATATTATGGCTGCCCGTCATATGAAGTTACGTATTTAGTAACTAATAAGTACCCAGTCACTGACCCATGAAACACGCAACAACTACTGAATCATTGCAAGTTACTGTAATGAAATTCGCCGAGAGGAATTTGCAAAGTTCGTTGGTCCAGTGGTTGATAGAAGAGAAGGAAAATATGTAAATATGTAGTGATGGGCCCGGGGATGTTGGTTTTTTGTAAGATGTTCTGTTCGCATGCGCAATACGAGATGTGTGAATCCAAAATGTAGTAAGCGGTTGTGTAATATACCGTATATTCTCGAGTCTAATCCACACACTTTTTACAGTTTCAGAGGGCTAAAAAATCGGATGCGGATTAGAATCGCGTGCGGATTAGATTCGCGGTCGTGAGCTGGATTTTGGAAAAATGATAGAGCCGCTGTACGTGCCGTAAGAACAATACAATACAATAATTATTTTATTTATAATATATATAATATAATATTTATAATTTATTATTCATCAGACTCGCCATCATCACTCATAACTGAATCGTTATCCGTCACCCAGTCACTATCATCATCTGTGGTGCGTTTGTACCACTGGCAGTTAAATGGCCACTTCTCACACGGCGCTTTAGTCGGATAACGGTTAAAGTATTGGTAACATCCAGTATCATTCAATCAGTCTGCCTTGTATGCAAGGGGCGGTTGAAGGACAGGTGCGGATTAGAACCGCGAACTAACTTTCCTTTTGTTTAAGAAATCGGCAAAAACTAGTGCGGATTAGATTCGAGAATATACGGTATTATGCAGGAGCAAGCATTGTACATCAGGTATGGGTTTTATTGGATAACACGGTAATGATATACTGACATGTAGCTTGTTGACAAACTGCATTACTTGCATGAAACTTACTGAAATGATGACAAATTCTTTTCCGTTGTATAGTACATTTCGTGAAACAAAAAAATGGTGGTTCTGTTTCGGTAGTGCTCCAACAAAATACAGGGCCACACTTTCCAATTTGTCCCTTCCTTTGGTGACTTTTAGTCGTATTCCTACACAAGTTTGTCCTCTTCATATATTTATTAATACAGTGTCTTTCACAACACACACAGAAGTTTTCTAGGTTACTACGTATTTTAGGCTCTTTGTAGCAATCCACAATCGGACCTTTGTCTTTATTAAACCTAACCAGTGAAACTTACTGAAATTTCGTTCCTTTACATAGGATGTAAATGTATTAAAATAAAGTATATAAAATGTACCGGGGTGTTGATAAGTCCTTAGCCCAACCAGGAAGGAAACTAGCTCTGAAACATGTCAGGGACGCGCGCGATTTCAACAACATCGAGACGCGAGCTGTCAAGTTTTTTTTTTTTTTCTGCAAGGCAAGGCGCCGAAGGAAATTCACGCCATTCTTACAGAAACATTAGCGTGTTTCCTTCCTGGTCGGACTAAGGACTTATCAGCATCCCCGTAGGTAAAATATGGATTGTGTAAAGGTATTTGACTGTTACAATTTTAGATTTACGTGTTTGACTGCGAACGCATTCCTATACGTACTCCTTATTCCATACACCATGGAGGAGAGTCCTTCTTGAGAAGTTAACCGATTTTCAGCCAGTCAAGAAATTCCCCGCATTTTATGGAATCCGAAGGTTCATTACCGTATTCACAAGTTCCCGCCACCTGTCCCTATCCTGAGCCAGCGCGATCCAGTCCATACCCCAACATCACGCTTCCTGACGATCCATCTTAATGTTATCCTCCCATCTACGCCTGGGTCTCCCAAGTTGTCTCTTTCCCTCAGGTTTCCCCACCACAAACCTGTATACGTCTCTGCTATTGCCCATACGCGCCGCGTGCCCCGACTATCTCATTTTTCTCGATTTTATAACCCGAAAAATATTGGGTGAGGAGTCATTTCTTTACATATGTTATAATATTCACTAAAGTAAAGTACATAAAATGTGGGTAAAGATAGAGTGTGGAAGGGTCTTGTTAACAAATCCGAAACTAGTTGCCTAGAAAACTAGTTCATGTGTTGTGTAAGACTGTGTGCTAATAAACAGTCGGATAGAGCAGAGCGGGGATAAATCACCTTAAGATTGTTCTCTTCTGCGAGTTTAAATGTTCAGTCCATTTTATACGTCGTGATGTTTCTTCGTCAGGGGCCTGGATTTACAGTTAAGGTCATGAAGATAATTATTATGCGGTTTCATATCTTCCTTACGCAATCTATCCTTTAGGTCAACTTTTTTCCCTTACACTCCATTCAACTCCATACTCTAAGCCACAGTTCTTGAATTGTACCGACAAATAAAGTTTCATACCCCCCTCCCCCCTCTCAGAATACAGCCTGTAAAAATGACTGATTTGTAACTTTTAATACGTCATTAGTGTTTTTGATAAAACACTGGAAGATAGAAGTTCCTCAACTAAGTAACCATCTTTTGCAAATACACAGAGAAATGTGGGTATTTTAATATCTGATGATTAAAACCCAGTTTTTGTTTTACCCTAGTTACACAGACTGCTTTTAGTACAAGATCTCATCAGCACAAATGTGACGTCAATTGACTTAACTTTGGGGGTTATGTATTGTGCATGTAATGGATTGCAGCTTGCATAAGGAATTCGTAAAATTAAAACAAAATGCAAATTTGTATGAAATGCAGAAGCAGAGACAGGGTTTTCATCCGAAGGGGTTTTCTAGCAAATCAATATAAGTTATACTTATTTTTAAGAATTACATATTTGTTTATATTAATTACATCTGAATATATTAGAGATCACGTCTCTTTCCAGTAAAGTCGCTGTGTTGAAAGGAATATCTGAAGTAATAAAAGGTGAAGGTCACCACGTAATATGCCATAGGAGGCACAGAGGAGAGATGGATATATGTTTCGAATCATTTTTATCTAGGGTGCTTGATGGGTACTCAGCGCCACTTGCCTGCCCTTTGACCCTCGAGAAAGAGCCCGGTTTCTTATTGTGTAGGAGGCTGGGTGAGCCTCGTTGCCTATCTGGACAGGTATGGGAAAGAGGAAAGTCTGTCTCACACCGGGGTTAGAACCCTTTCACCGTCCAGCCCGTACCGGCTACGATATGCCGACGCCAATATTTACAATATTATTGTTTAAAATGAGGAGTGTAATTTCTTACATCTGACAGCAAATTTTATGTTCTTGATAGATAACAAAAAAGTCTATAGTCCTTACATTCTGGTAACAAACAAGTGGACTAAAGATTTAGCTTGCAGGTTCGCCTGTAAAGGATAGCAAAATTGATGGTACGTATTGTGACAATTTTGATGGCATTATGCTTAAATTATGGAACAGATTCTTCAGGTAGTTGGAAGCACAGGTCAAGGTGTACTGTTCTTTGCGAAAGTTTGCACCTGCGAGAGAAATGCTTCGGCCATACGGTGTTCAGATCCAATACTACGTGTCAACCCATCAGAGTTGACGGGAAACGGGTTTGTCTTTCGGCAGGCGTTACGGTAAAGGAAGTATGCGTTTATAAGGGAACCTGATCACGTGGGAGCAGTAAATTTTAAGTTTTGTGTTTTATCAAACTCGGATGTTTTTAAATTTTGATAAATTCGGGACGCGGTTCGAAATTCTTGGAACTAAAGGAATATATAAACTTAGATTTCGAAGTGTTAGATATTTTACATGAAATAAATATATTCTTTGTCAGCAAGTAAGGTAAATTCTCATCTGTCTGCTTGAACTGCCTAACACTACTGAAGTTTTTATTGTTACAGCTAACATCTGTCTCTAAATACGTCATCTACTACCGTTGTAAAAGCTTTGGCCATATAGAATAATAACGAAATAAGTTTGTCTTGAAACAGGACGCTATTTTTAGCGTAGAATTGTCAACTAGTATATAAGTACACCCTGCTACCAAAATGCAAGTATCTTCTCAGCGTTCTTCAACACCATTTTTTGTATTTAGGAAAACAACCCTACGTGGGCCAGGTCCTCCTCATTCAGGAGGTTTCTAGATCACACACAACGACGCACCACAATCTGTGTGACTCCTTCGGACGCGTGATCAGTTCGTCGCAGGAACCTCTACGTGACAACACACAACACTCAAAACAGACTGACACCCATGCCCCCCAGTGGGATTCGAACCCACATTCTCATTAAGCAAGCGGCCACAGACCTACGTCTTTGACCGCGCGACCACTGGGACCGTCCAACATCATTCGTTCATATTGCTCCCCTTGATTTGAAGGGGAAAATTTTCATCCGTACAAAATAACATGTAGAGTTACAGGTTTACATATTCGGTATTTATTCTTTAAGTATCAGAAGAGAAGAGAGAAGACTGTGATCTCAATGCTAATGATAACTCCGGGAAAATTAATTTGTCTTTAATTTCTTTCTGAATGTAACTGTAATGTGTCATCGTACCTGACACATTACAAAAAATTTATGTAACGCTAGAGGTAATTATTATTAGCTATTCTGTCTCAGTCATAACTAATGGACTTTAATTCATCGGATGTTTAAGAATTCAGGCACCTTGAGCAGACAGCAAAGTGGTAGAGTCCAGTTGAAATATGATGGCACACGGTGACGCACGGGAGGGGAAGTGAAGGGGAAACTGGCGAATGGAGTGGGTAGCCTTTACCTTTCACACTACCTCGGAACATGGTGTATCCAGCATTACTACCGCTGATGCGCACACTTCGGCTGCCAGTAGTCGACTGAACTGACGCCCCCGCCGATTTGAATGGACTCGTCCGTTTGGCCGAAAGACGAATTCTGGTTTCTGTGCGTGTGCCATCACATTTCAAGCGCAGTATAACGGCATTATAGAGGGAAGGACTACAGTGTAAAAGAAGATAAAATTATGGGAATGCATATTTTTTCAGTTTAGAATCATTTTACTTTCCGACTCCTATTTTTAAAAGTTAAAGATTTATTGGCACTTGTTATTTTGTACTGGAGTAACTCTGTTTGTAGGGGAAGATATAGACAGCCTGAAGAGCGTTTGGGCCGAAGAAGAAACAAGTGACACGAGGAAGGGAGGCAGCTGCATAAGGCGTCCGGTCGCAACTTGTAACTTTACGAAATGGTATGAGAGTGATGTAATTAGGGTGGGTGGAGTGGGCGGGTTGTTTGGGATACGAGGGAGAGAAGAGAAATGCATGACATTTTGTGTTCGGTATACTGTAAGGACAGAACTAGACCTAAATTAGAAGATAATATTAAAGTGGTGTATTAGGATGTAGACTAGATTTATCTGAAGCAGGACAGGTGTAGGTGTCCAGATTCTGTAAACGCGGTGACGAATCTCTGGGCAATTATAAGGCAGGAGGAAATTTTCTAACCGGTCCAGGGACTGCCGGGTTTTATGGAGGAACTAGCTCCGAGGAGTTACTTAGTTAAGACTTCTAAGTGAGGGGGGGGGGGGATTTCTCTTTCGGAACCGTTTCCTATTCTTTCATTACTTATTCTGTACTTAGTGTTTCTCTTACCGAATATTTCGGTCTGTGGTTTTGGAGAGCGAGACAAAAATTCGGACCGACAAATAACGGTAAGTAAACCGACTCTGGTATTCGTGTGTCCGTGCATCGTTAATATGATTTTTAATTACAACCAACAAGAAGCAACTATTTTTGACGATCTGTTTCTAAAAGGCTGTACGTATTTCAGGTGGTTCCTCCGCCCATCATCAGGAGCACATAACTGTACAATCAGCTTCAGGTATTGTCAACCAATACTGCTGATGGCTGGTATCGTGGCTCAGATGGGACGTTAGTTCCATCTCAGCCACGATACCAGCCACAGTTCCATCTCATTCACGATAACAGCCGCAGTTCAATCTCAGCCACGATACCAGCCACAGTTCCATCTCATCTACGATATCAGCCACAGTTCCATCTCAGCCACGGTACCAGCCACAGTTCAATCTCAACCACGATACCAGCCGCAGTTCAATCTCAGCCACAGTTTTATCTCAGCCACGATACCAGCCACAGTTCCATCTCATCCACGATATCAGCCACAGTTCCATCTCAGCCACGGTACCAGCCACAGTTCCATCTCAGCCACGGTACCAGCCACAGTTCAATCTCAACCACGAAACGAGCCGCAGTTCAATCTCAGCCACAGTTTTATCTCAGCCACGATACCAGCCACAGTTCCATCTCATCTACGATATCAGCCACAGTTCCATCTCAGCCACGGTACCAGCCACAGTTCAATCTCAACCACGATACGAGCCGCAGTTCAATCTCAGTCACAGTTTTATCTCAGCCACGATACCAGCCACAGTTTCATCTCATCCACGATACCAGCCGCAGTTCAATCTCAGCCACAGTTTTATCTCAGCCACGATACCAGCCACAGTTTCATCTCATCCACGATACCAGCCACAGTTCCATCTCAGCCACAGTTTCATCTCATCCACGATACCAGCCACAGTTCCATCTCAGCCACAGTTTTATCTCAGCCACGATACCAGCCACAGTTTCATCTCATCCACGATACCAACCACAGTTTCATCTCATCCACGATACCAGCCGCAGTTCAATCTCAGCCACAGTTTTATCTCAGCCACGATACCAGCCACA
>Ga0123357_10011316_pt1 | contig 11428 bp, 4 predicted proteins | sample TergutEmb28metaG_FD_89873 | JGI IMG/M metagenome (GOLD analysis project Ga0123357, IMG submission 89873) | Embiratermes neotenicus P4 segment gut microbial communities from Petit-Saut dam, French Guiana - Emb289 P4 | ecosystem: Host-associated > Arthropoda: Insects > Digestive system > Gut ...
CAATGCAACAACGGCACATGAGGTGCACGCCTCGTTACGTGTTCATTGGTCCATCTCCTATCGATAGGCTTTCGAAGAATTGATTTCCCGCCTAGACAAGTGCATCAACAGAGAAGGTGACTAAGTGAAAAAATCGTGAATGAAGTAAGTAATAATTGTAGAAAGAGGCATCTTATTATGTGAAGTACTTTGGTGGAAAAAAAATAGGGAACCTTACTTTCTGAAAACCCCTAGTATATAAAATTTTTTACATTAAAACTTAAAATCGCTCCAACATGTTTCGATCCTAAGATCATCTTCAAGGAGCTACGCTGTTCCTTGCTAAAGTCACATTTTTAAAATGTGCAAATGTGTGTTGTGCAACTTGAGTCTCAAGTTGCACAACACACGACACACATGGCCTGGCGCACTCTCAGTGGCTTACGACTTACACAATATGACATGCTGCCACAACACTAAATTAATACAAGAAAATCAATCAGTGAGTGTATTTTAAAAATGTGACTTTAGCAAGGAACAGTGTAGCTCCCTGAAGATGACCTTAGGGTCGAAACATGTTGGAGCGATTTTAAATATTTTAATGTAAAAAATTTATATATGTGCATTGGTTGGTGTGCTAATTAAATGAACCTATATACCATTTTAGATATACTACATCCTGTTCTACAGTATTTGAACCTTAAATAACCTTTATAATGTTTTACGCACATTCTGTAAACATATGGAATCCTATAATGTTTAGTGCAAGCTGATAGTACTTTTATATTAAATGTTGGCCTGAGGATGTTCTAGGAAGGGACCGAAACATGTAGCCATACTAGGATGCTGATGATTGTATATGTTGTTGTGTTCTGACGGAATAAATAAGTTGATTTTATTTTAAGAATTAAAGCACAATGGGAAGTCTTGTATTAAAATAAGAATGATGGAGCTGCACCTTTACTCCCCCATATGTCTGCACGACATGCACAGGAACATCTTGTAATTACACGCAACGTATACAGTTAAAATACATGTTTGTACCTATGAATCACTTTATTCTCGGTTGGACATGCGGACACACACTGTTACGCTACTCCTATCGGATGTTTAATATGCTCCGACAGTATATTGCTGTACAGCGTACTGCAGAGTGCTGACTGTTGTATACCCAACTTCGATGTACACAGAAATTTCTATTACGAGTAATATTGAAAAGAAAATGCTTGGACCAAAAAATTTTAATAATTGTTATTCTAATCTTATGCATCACCATCTGTTTCAGACGAACACGCTGTTAATTAACTTTGAAATGTACATAGGCCTATTACCTTCATCTTCGACAACGTCATGTACATTTAAGTAAATATGACCTTTTTGTGTACAAGGGCTGGGTGTACAAGGAAACCTTTAGATTTAACTTCACCTTTCAACGTAATTTTCTAGGTATAGGACTCACGTGTCTGTTTAACATTTCCTGCAGAATTTCTTCGAGTTTGTTTTACATCTCGTCGATAAGCTAATGTAGCATGCCTGTAGTTACATGTTCTGTAAATCTCATCTTGCTTCCTTCCAACTTTGTGAGATTTGAGAACCTCTCAGTGATGTCTACAAAGCATATTGTCTTATGAGATGGAACACCGTATAGTCTGGTATAAATTTAAAAAGTTTAGGTGAATGTTGTCGCTTCAGTCTTCCAACTTGAGGGTTGAGAAATGAATAAATAACGTGAATACAGTAGCTTCAGAGAAACGTTTGGTTAATACAGGCTGTACGGCGTCACGTGTCACAAAACTTTATTCTTGTTACAAAATTTGGTGACGAGTCACATCCTCTAACCTCAGCGGTTTGGTAGCGGTAGCGCATTGCTCTTGTGTTCATAGCTTAGCTTACATGATTCGAACTTACGTCAACTGCCAACTATCTTCAGGATTGCTTGGCTTTCCTCATTATCTGCACGTATATGCGTGGACTAAGATTAAGCTCTCCTGGTATGTGATGACGTGTAGATCTGTAGACAAACACGAAAGTGGTGTCTGTAGAACGTTGGTATCTATCTACCGAACTCCGTAAAATCGCATACCAGAATATCGTTATATTAATTGTCACGGGCATTTTATATATTAATCTTACAGGAAGTGGGATGTTAACTTAAAATATGTTAAGACCGCCATATTCCAAACCTTTAGATACCCACCAAAAGTGCCAGCAGGATATTTGCAAGGTGATCTACAGGTTTTTTTTTTCTGCTTGACCGATCAGCGCCGACCAGACGATCTAGTGAGTTGTATTACACTTTACAAAGGTTATCACCACTGTGATCGTTTCTCTAGCTCCTCGTCATCGACTGTTAAAGCCTCCCCGACACGCGGCATGCGATGAAAAGCTGGAAGAGCATCGAATGGAGCGTTTGACCGGCGCCTATCAGTCACGCAGGAAACACTCTATACATTGTTCTAATCGAAAAATTACCAAGTTTTTTGACTACCACTTCTGGCAAGTATAGTAACATCCCTGTCTTTGCAGTACAATTCTTATAGGTTAGTTACGTTAAACTGTGGAAGTTGTATGTATGAAATTTAGCCTCGTTATTGTAGACTTTTTGCTGCTTGTTTTAAAAATTTATTATATTTGCATCTCGCTGCCAACGCCCCTGTTACCATTGATAGCCTCCGACTGGTTCCAGTTTATGTAAATAACGCAGATGGAAACGAATCTTCAAAAAATCCAAGAATTAACGAAAGCATCTTGTGATAAATTCCGTTTTGTGTCGTATGAATGTAAGATGTGTCAGTTAAACATTAATTACTTTTCTCGAAACGTCAGTGACAGTGACACTGACAATTTTATTATCGTCCTGCAGTCAGTAGTAAACAGCAGCGCTTTTACCAAGTAGAGGCCCTTTTCTCTGTTCAAGACCCATAAGTGTCTTGGGACTAACTCATTATTACTGACATCTGCTGAACAACAGCAGTTACCAGGTTTTATTTGATATTATAACAACTTCCTTCTTGTGGTACTATTACTGCCGGGAAGAAGGTTCCTGCAGGGGATCGACATATTCATAGTCAAAAGTAACAAATGTTTTTTACGTGGTTTGGCCTAGTCGCGAAAAGGTCCAATAACCTCCGTCATATCTGTCCGTTCTTCCGCCCTTCTGTCCGCCATGTATAAGCGCGACACCAACTGGACGGATTTTCCTGAAATTTGTAACGGGGAATTTTAAGAAAATCTGTCGAAAAACCTCAAATAAGGTTAAAATCGGGAAAAAGTGTAGGGTACATTACATGAAGATCTAAGTACGTTTGATTATACCCAGTGACATAAATTTGTCGTCAAAGCATTTTTTGTAAAACTTTTTTTATATTTCTGACAGTGACATGTCACTAACCTTACACGTATTATGCATTTTTGAGTTTCCATTGGAACGATGGCTAAACGAACGCGCCACAATGTTATGAAGTACGTCTATCTTCTATCTTGTTATTGACATATTCATAATTCATGTAAAGATTCTGTCACAAGCGGGGACTGTTTAACGATTGACAAGTATAACAAAATTTAAAGCACGTGGGAAAAGGCGATGCTGACTTAATTCGTGGTAAGAATATTTACCAGATATTTTCATGAATATAATCTGTGAAAAACTACGGAAAACCTCAATCAAGACAGTCAATATCCATTCCGAAATGCAACCGACTGAATACACGTTCGGATCTGGAGATACATAGACACACCCATCGCAACTTGTGCTGTGAGCGCATATATTAGAGGAAAAGTTCAGTGGGTAAACGTCCGATTCTCTCATAGAAATTCATATGTACTAACTAACTAACTAACTAACCAACTAACTAACTAACTAACTAACCAACTAACTAACTAAGTAACTAACCAACCAACCAACCAACCAAACAACTAAATATCTACAGGGAACAGGGTCCTTCCTGAGAACCCAAAAGTCCTCAGTTAGCCAAGAAAATTCTTCGCATTGTACGGAGCTCGAAGGTTCAGTAGCGTATTCACAAGATACCGCCACCTGTCCCTACCCTGAGCCAGATCAATCCAATTCAAACCTTCTACTCCCACTTCTTGAAGATAAATTTCAATATTGTCCTCCCATTTTCGTCTAGGTCTTCTGAGTTGTTTCTTTCTCTTAGGTTTCCCCACCAAAACCATGCATACACCTCTCATGTCCTCCATATGTGCCACATGTCCTTCTCATCTCATTCTTCACGATAAAACCACCTGAATGACATTTAGCGAGAAGCACAAATCATAAAGTTCCTCTTTATACAGTTTTTTTTCACTCTCCTATTACCTCGTCCCACTTAGACGAGAGAAATTTCCTCAGCACCCTATTCTCTATTTTCCGTCCTCAGTATGAGAGACCAATTTCCTCACGGCAGGTACAGTCAGTGAAACAAAATAAGTAGGCGCAATGGTCACCACAAACATGGAATTTACGTCAAAAATTCAGGTACGTGTTGTGTTTACGTTTGGCAATTAACAGCGTCCTTTTTTTGACGCATGAGTAATTAATAAATAATTAAGTACCGCGTTACTGACAAGGAGTGTGTGATCTTTACCACGTAATAAATCTAGAAGTACAGCGATTTTAAGAATTTAATGGTTCAGTATTGTTTGTTACTTATTCCAAGATATGACAAAGTATTTAATAACAATACAGGCATATTGTGGGGACCGCGGTAGAACAGTGGTTAAGGTGCTGTGCTACAAATCGGAAGGTCGCTGGTTCGATTCCAGTGGTGTCAGTGGATTTTTCATTTTTCCATAAAATCTTTCCGATCGCACTATGGCTCTGGGGTCGACTCAGCCTCTAACAGGAATGAGTACCAGAAGTATTTCCTGGGGGTAAAGGCGGCCGGTGCGTAAGGCTGACAACCTAACACCATCCTGTGCCGTTGTCACGAAATCTGGGAACCTTAACTTCCTGGAACCATCTGGGCCTGTCCACGCCTGTATTGGGACTGCTTTACTTTACTTTACAGGCATAGTATTGTAGGAAAAGGGGTGGGGGTGGGTGTAGCGTACTCCGTCTAGTGACTACGCTACGTACTGGACGGTCAGGTATTCGCCCCCTATTAAGGGCAAGTGATTATTATCTTCTCTGAAAGGTCCAGAGCGACTCTGGGGCCCAACCACCCTCCTCTTCAATGGCTATCCCGTTTCTTTACTAAGACGTGACGTTAACCTCTCACTTTCCATTTAGCGTCGAGGTTAAGAATGTGTGTACACCTACGTCTAACCCCCTTATTTTCATTCATGGTGTGGAAAAGGGAACATTTAATTTTACTTTACGTTTAAATTACTAAATCCCAGATGTTGCATTAAAGATGGCATTCTGAATGTCGCTAGATGGGTACAAAAATGTACGGCATCTCATTCCATAAAATCATGATTACTCATCGTAGTGAAAATCTCAGCTCTCACAGAACTGGCGCTAAGCTACTGTTTAAATGTGATAACATTCGCCGGTTTCAGATTAAGCCCTTCTGGCATGGCGTGTGTTATGAAACCGTCTTGTTTATCTCACGATTCCTATGTACCGGACGAATCATCTTCCTTCCGAAAAGTGATTGAGCAAGCACATTCAGTGCAGCGGAAAAGTAGACGTAAAAAAAAAAATCTGGTTTAGGGCACAATTTAAGTAATAATAAATAACTTTTTGATTAGGCTACAGGCAGGACATCAAAAGAATCGTGGTTCGATTCCCGGCAACGGCAATAAACATATCATTCATCTAAAGCGTCCTGACCGGCTCTGAGGCCGTCTGGCCTCCTATTAAATCGGTAACAAAAGCCCTTGCTGATTTAAAGCGGCCGGGGTTTGATGCTGACCAGTCAACCCCATCTACAGCCGAGATTAAGAATGTTCCTGTATCGTCTCTTCTGCACAGGCTTTCGTTTTGTACACAAGGAACAATTTGCCTTTACCAGCTGGACTCGAAGTAAAATCTGAGTTAATAATGTTGAAAACAGGCAATGTCCTTTATTGAAGAGCATGCAGTTGACCTTCAGGAGGTGGGTAGAGTCCCTTAACGCTTGCGACAACGGTCGGGTGGAAAAGCATACATATCCTGTCAAACGCACGAGCGTAGGGTTCGCTGCAATGATGCTTAAAATTTTATGTTTGTTAGATGGTAAGTTCCACCTTGTCCACGTCAAGAATGCATATAGGGGCGCAGTGGTACAGCTCCACGCATTCTTGACCAAAGCACTAGATGAAGGAGAGTGGTTAGCTTCACGCCTTCGATACTTTTCCTTGGCAAAGACCACCGTTATCTATTAAGTAGGAGGCTTCGCGGGCCCCTAAGCCCATGTGGGCGTTTCGGAGAAAATAAAAGTATTTTGCCCCTATCGGGATTGGAACCTGGCACGTCCATCCCGAAACATAGTCACTATACCGACTATGCCGTATCTGAAAGGTGATAGTTATTGTAATTTAGCTACAATTTACAGTAATTTTAAATTATCTGCTTTATACGCACGCAGTTAATTTGTGTGCCTCATTTGACACTGAGAATAAACAGTGACTACTCAGAGAAACAACATTAAATAGTTGCTATTTGTAATGCAGACAGTGGGTTTTATTGGCAGTAAGAACCGAATTTCATACATTTTATTTAGACGAATTCCTGGTCTTTAAGAATTAAGACAATATTAATAAGGGATCAAAACCTTGACGTATACTTTTACAGTAGCCAGTACGTATCTCTTGAAAAATGACCTTCACTTTGCAGGACAAAGACCCAAGCTGAAGTGGAAGAGGGGTCCACTTCATCTCAGAGTGATATATGGATCTCATTAAGTCTGTGGTTTTACGTTCCCCACGGCTGTGTGCCCTTAGGGTCGACAGTCCATCCAGGTACACTCTTCGTGATAAACTGCAGGGTTTAGTGTGAGCAGCTCAACTGATGTCACAGGATTTCGATATTTCTTTGTTTCTCTCCTTCTTTCCTTTTTGCTTCCGTTCCTTTTCCTGGCATATTCATTTAACCTTGAAACAAATCTCTATATCTCTATATAAACAGGCACATCCTCTTTTAAACCGTTACATGTGTTTATCGGCTACTTACAAATTATGCTATGGCGACTACCCTTTTTTCCTCGTCGGTGAGCTCACTATACTATACCATTGTCACTAGATGTAACGAATAGCCTTGCAGCTGACTGTTGTTTTTAGAGGTCAGACATGCGTTGGGCATGGAACCCCACCCACCTGACAACATGCATGGGGATCGAATTGAAACGGGTAACCATAATCACTGAGACCAGAGACCTGTCTATCCATGCACATAACCTCTTGCAATTATTGACATATGTGACTTTAATTAATCAACCATGACCAGAAATCTAACAGATCACCTGACAGGCTTTTCGCTGAAGGAAACCATGTGGACCCTAAACCCTTCAGAAGTTATCTGTCCGATTAGTTCAATCATTCGCCCTGCACAGATATGTGGACTGGATGCTTTACGTAATAGACTGCCACCACTTGGCTGTTGACGGAGTAGTCGCTCACTGCAGACGTCGAACAGGGAAGCAAGCACGTGCTTTCTCGAGGGATTACATCAAGATGTTACGCAAATGAGAGCTGTGGAAAACATATCTGGATTCTTGCTTTCAGGATATTTTTCCCCCGGATAAACTTTCTCAGTGTAGTTCACTCAATCCATGTCCTGCACAATTTTTTGTTTTTCACGGCAGACTGAAGGAATGTCTCTCTGCTTGCACCCCATACAGCTAGCATATATATACATATATATATATATATACGTGTATATATATATATATATGGACAATTCTCCATGCCACATTAACACACAAACACACATCAATGCAGATTTCCTCCTGTCGCTAATGAGAGGCCATTCACAAGTTGTCTTTAATGTGAACGTTTTTCTGGATTACATATTTTTAATTCCGTGCATTATGAACTGATTTACAAACTCTATCAGCACCAGCAAGTGCACAATTAAGTGTATTATGTACTTTGTTATTAATTTGCTCCTACATGTTTCGGCACAATTTCCATCCTCAGGGAGCTACACCAATGTTGTTAAAATGTAGAGCAATAAAATTTTTACAATAATCATATATGTCAAAGGTGCAGGTTTTAGTTAAAAAAATAAAATATTTAAAATTTTATTATAAAAATTATGGTGTAATTTGTCGTTGATTAGAAAATAATCTCCTTCCCAATTGGTCCCTTGTTCTCCAAACATTTGTTGCTTTCTGATCAGGATTGTATCCTGTCGTGTAAACTGTATGCTGCGTCGTGTTTGTTTGAAGTACGCTAGGAGACAGTCTCCTGCACTGCAAACAAACACGACACAACACACAGTTTACAGGACAGGATACAATCCTGATCAGAAAGCAATAAATATTTGTAGAACAAGGAACAAATCGGGAAGGAGATAATTTTCTAATCAACGACAAAATACGCCATCATCTTTACAATAAAACTTTAAATACTGTTTATTTTAACTAAAACCTGCACCTTTGACATATATGATTATTGTAACATTTGTATTTCTGTACGTTTAGCAACATTGGTGTAGCTCCCTGAGGATGGAAATTGCGCCGAAACATGTAGGAGCAAATTAATGGTAAAGTACATAGTATACATAATTGTGCATTTGCTGGTGCTACGGGGTTTATATTTCTGAATACCGCTTTGTCTTCCTAGACAGAAGATATCGTGTTCAAGCAAGAAACTTGCTAAAGAAACAGCACTAGCAGTTCGAAACATAAATTTAAGTAAGCACTGTACAGTAAATCACTTTCAGATCTTTCGAAATAGTAAAATTGTATCTTGGTTGCTAACATGGTAAATGAAGTATTACTAAGAAGTAATTCAGCAACATCTGCAAACCGAATCACAGAATTTAATAGCAACTTTAAAGTTGTACAATAAATATCTCATTTATTTTTATTCGTATAATTCCAACTAATTTGACTCATATTTAACAAATATATTGTATTATCTCAAGGCATATACTCTCCTACAAGTTGCGGCTTCAATAAACCTTCCTCAGGGAGAGTTAAACCCAAACATTTTCTTTATGGCTAGCTTATTTGAGCCAAAACATGTAGAATAGTTATTGGTTGTATTTTATTATCCAGACCAACAAATGTACAATATATATATATATATTAACAATATTTTATACATCGTAAGTACTCCTACATGTTTCGATGCATCCGCATCATCTTCAAAGCGTCTTATCCTTCTACTTTGCTTAAGTTACAAAAATCATTATGGTTACAAAATCAATAAAATCAGTAGACTGAAATGTGATCGTTACAGTTGGTGATAAAATAAAATCTATAACACGCTTTGCGCTGTCAACTGTTATAATTACAGTACATGGAAGTTGTTAGCTTGGTGGCTATATAAACTATCTGGACAGTCTCATAGGTGTAATCTGATCATACCTGCATACAGGAAACACCAACGTAGTGATTACACTTATAAGACATTCCAGATAGCATATACAGTCACCAAGGTAACAACTTCCATGTACTGTAATTGACATCTCACAGCGTTTTATAGACTCTATTTTATCATCAACTGTAACGATACAAATTTTACTCTACTAATTTTATTGAGTTTGTAGCATTAATGGTTTTTGTAACTTTAGCAAAGTAGAAGGATAATAATCCATGAAGATGATGCGGGTTCATCTAAAAATGCAGGAGTACTTACGATGTATAAAATAGTGTTCATTTATACATATGTTGTGCATTTGTTGGTCTGGATAATTAACTGTACAGCATGCACGGTATGTACAACACGCTATGTAGAAGATCGTTTTTGTTTTCAAGATGCAACAGCCCCCACTGGACCAGGTAATCCTCAGTACCGAGGCTTCACGATCACACTCAATTAGACACACCACAGTCGGTAGGACTCCTCTGAACCAGTGATCAGCCCTAGGCAGAGAATTCTACCTGACAACACACAACACTGACAAAAGACTGACAGTCACGCCCCTAGCAGGATTCGAGCCCACAATCCCAGCAAGCGAGCGGCCACAGACCCACGCTGCCATTCGGATAGCAGGGTGCATACTGTGAGGTAATACAATATATATATATATATATGTTACTTGTTAAATGCGTTTGGTTGGATTTGTATGAATAACGTGTTTAATGCATGAAAGATGAATCACTTTTAAGATCTTATTTATTGAATTCACTTTCGATCCTTATAGCAAACTTTGCTATAGACGCGTTTATTTCTCAAAAGTAAAGTTGTGTTATGTAATGTAAAATTGTATAGTGTACCAAAGAGTCCGATACAGGACAGACGGCCTTTTTAGGCGCGTTCGCAGAATTTGGAAACGAAACCATTAGTTTTGTCATGTCTGTCCGTTCGCAGGGAACAACTCGGCTCCCACTGGACGGATTTCATGAAATACGATATTCGAGTATTTTTCGAAAATCTGTCGAGAAAATTCAAGTTTCATTAAAGTCGGACAAGAATTAAGGACACTTTACATGAAGACCAATATACATTTTTGAGCATATCTCGCTCCTTCTTAGAATGAGAAATGTTTCAGAAAACGGTGCAGACAAAACCAAAAACACACATTTTATGTTCAATAACTTTTTTTTTCTTTCTTTTTTTAACGGAAATCGAACCTCTTATGAGATAATGTGGAAACATTTGTTGAGCGGGGCTAGCCACAGATGACAATATGGTGCACGCGCATTGCACGCTGGATACCTAAGGTTTAAAACACTCTAAATATGTAATATTTATTGCTTGTCCACTGCGAAAATGTTTGCACGACAGCGCCTCAATGTTACGTTACACATACATTGCCTGACTTTTTTTGTTGTTGCATGTACAGAACTGCCTAACACGACAATTGCATAAACTCTGGTGAATATCTCTACTATAATAAGGAAGAAAAAGTAATGAGTGCCAACCATAATTTCTTCCATTAAAATCGTATTGCAATGAAAGGACCAATTAAGGAAGCACTTTTGCCAACACTGATAGCGTCTGTAAAGTACGTAACGGATGCGAGAGAGTGTAATACAGCTGATATAAGAGAGGGCTCAGTCGTTCACTACCGTCGTAAAGTAGTGTCAAGTTTATGACCTGCATCGCACAGGCATCTTTTGGGCAGCATTTTATGTGGCAGGGAAGAATGTCGTATAAAATGCCATCGCATTAGGCATATCTGATTACAGATGGTGGAAAACTTTTAGCCCTACCATCCGTAGAATAAAATTGAAATCTTGTACGTTGTGAATCTATCATTAATGTAAGTGTGGTTCTCTTAGACACCTTAAAATTTGACTGCGTTTTGAAATATGTAACAAGGAGGGCAATCTTTGATTGTGGTTTACTGCTGTCAGGTGCACATTTATGAAGCGGTACAAATTAAATCAGACACAAAATTGTGTTTTAAGAC
>Ga0123357_10011319_pt1 | contig 11427 bp, 12 predicted proteins | sample TergutEmb28metaG_FD_89873 | JGI IMG/M metagenome (GOLD analysis project Ga0123357, IMG submission 89873) | Embiratermes neotenicus P4 segment gut microbial communities from Petit-Saut dam, French Guiana - Emb289 P4 | ecosystem: Host-associated > Arthropoda: Insects > Digestive system > Gut ...
GCGAAGTTAACTAGTCTAACTCCATTATCATTACTATCCTGATGGAGACTCTCCTGTCCAATTGTTGGTTTGAAAATACTCTCTCTCCCCACTTTTGCATTAAAATCTCCTAACAGAATTTTCGTATGGTACTTAGGGAAATGATCAAATACCTGCTCTAACTCCTCATAACTCCTCACTTTTTTCCTCACTTGGTGCATGCACATTTACAAGAACGATATTATGCCAGCGACCTCTCAGCACTCCCCCCCCGGAGATCCGAGTGGGGGAGTAGTTTACCTCCGGATTGTTTTGTATCCAGAGGAATCATCTCGCATGTGAGTGTTACTGAACATTGGTTTTAACAGGGAGGGGTTGTTAGCACCTCGCCCAACCCCCAAGCTGGAGGACCAGCCCTTGTCTGCTGTCCGCGACTGCTTATTCAATTTATTTGCAGCTACCCTCCTTATCGGAGGCCGTTCCTCTATCCGCAACCTGAGGACGCGCCATGCCGTGGTGACAGGGACCCACTACATAGTCCCCACTTATATTACCTAACTTAATTTACTGTTTGATTAAATTTGCCATGACATGTGAACCTGATCTACAGATATACTGCAACTTTAGAATGCCAGATTGTTAAATTTGTAGGAAGATGAGAACTGCACTTTTCTGGGCTATTATGCAGCAAGTAGTGGTAATTACTTGCCCATGTTCTGGGACGACCTACTGGTTCCATCCTCAAGGGTCTTGCCTTCTTGACCGCTGAAGATGGGACCAACAGGTTGTCCCGAAATGTCGGTAAGAAATTACCACTACTCGCTGCATAATAACCTAAAAGAGCACAGTTCTCATTTACGTTGCAGTGGAAGCTAGAAATGACGCTTGTGGGTAGGTCAAATTCTGCCAAATTCAGTCCAACAGGTGTTGAATTTTGAGGTGGCACAGCACAAAGTCCCTCTTCATTATACTGACTAATAAGACTTCTGGAAAAAACTCCATCAGATATAAAATGTCATCTCTCACCCTAGTCACTGCCATAATCTTTCCTATTTAATGGTTCTGCAATGGGCTACTTATGGCACAAGGATTATCATGCCAAGTTCTGAGTACTGGGTAAATCAACAATTCTGAGAAAATAATGTGAGAGAATAACAATAAGGACAGCAGGTACAGTATATGTTGTATTGTCGGATAACTGAAATGGGAGGGACAGAAAGCGTACCTGATCACCTACTCCATATTTCAAATATTATATTTCTTTTCCCAACAATTAAAAAATGTTTACCATTAAATGAGCTGTAATCCAAATAATGTGACATGAAATGAACTGTTCCTTTTTAATCAAATATTTAGTTTATTTCAGTCAAAAACACAAAGTCAACATTCAGAAAAAAGGAAATGTTCAAACAAACACCGTATCAACTGTCATTACATCCATAAAACAAATGTCTAAACAGCCCAAATTCTGAAGAGTTAAGTCCTCTAGGATTTTATATCAAGTTGACTACTGAACAGTTACCAACATTTTGAAAGACCTCTTCATGAACTGTTTCACCCTGCAGATGCAGGCACTATGATCCTTTTAAAAACGACAGTAACTATATACAAGCTGCTATGGCAATATATCCCTGAAGACTTGAATCTGCAACAACACTGTTGTGGGAAATTCAAATCTCACAATCCAAATTTTATTTTGCAGAAATCAGTAGTAGTACTTGGTAAATATGTGGGTAATTTCAGTAAACTTTATGCTGATAGTGAACTCATCATCCAGTGTTTGAGGCGATACAACCAAATCATACAAGGGAATCCACATTTTTATCAAAACCACACACACACACACAAAATTATTTCCTGCTTTTAAAAATATGATAATTCCTGTTCTTAAAACATTTACTGGATTATCCTGCAACTCACCTTGCTGTCTGAGTTGGTGTGTTAGCTGCAGACCCCTTCTTCCCTTCAAGAGAGGCTAGGTGCTGCTCAAGAGCATCCAGGAGACTACTGGGAGCCTACAAATAATATCAATGACCATTATATACACAACCATGTATTTGGAAATGAAAATTATAAGCCTATGGGTTCAAGTATAGCAGGCAATTACTTAACTAGTCATGCAACTGCTCCAGGAACACAGTGCATCAGAAAGCTCATATTATTATCTCCTGGGTTATGACAATGTATAGCCTAGTAGGCAGGTACTAACATTTTGAAGAATCTATGTAAGCACAGTTAAGAATGGGGTTGTTTATATACAAAATGTTGTGGGAACAAATGGATCACATGGAATACAAGTGGCCAATAAGAGTCAGGAACAGTGAAGAAAATATGGGGCACCACAAACTGCTTGAAATCTAAGGCCATGAAACATCAACTGTAGTGGAACATAAGCCTCGGGTTACTGTGTCTTGAACAACAACCACGACCAAGTAAGTTGGAGTAATATCTAGGGAGATATTACACAATATGTATCTGGATAACTTATGCTGAGTTCTAGAACTCAATGTAACTTTGTCCAGATATACTACATTCCTACACAGTACTCCCAATTATTTTTGCATAACTTTAAGAATATATCAGTATATAATCCTCTTAAATACCTTCATTGTAAAATGAGATCTCGTTTCAATTCATAACACTTAAAGTTTCATTAATACTTCTTAGGTATTTCTGGTCTTCTGTATTATGTGACTATGACCTATTCCAGCCAAAACATGTTGTAACCAAAATACATGTATATAATGAACACTTTTAGTTGTGACTGATGGTTTTCTAATCTATGATTGTTTATTATTAAAATGGGATGAATATATCTACAAATAAGTTGCGTGTCTAATCTCTCACCCAGCCCTTTGCTGGTTAGTGCACAAAGAATTTACTGTCCTTTATCACATCCTGCTACAGGACACCAGTATAGTGGCCAAAAAATCCAGACACGTGGACCAGATGATCTTGGTAGTAACACAGACTGAGCTACATCCCTAATATTAACAGGGAAGATGGGTTCTCTCTTAATATGTCATGGAAGCCTCATTCACACAAGGAATAGCATATGAAGGCTCTTTTTAAAGCAAGTCTTGACTTGGTTTCCCTATACCTGCTTTACTCGACAAGATATAATTTCTTTTATATGATGTACAGCTACGACCCCCAAGCTGCACTTAAAGGTCTCATACTTGTAGTTTCTTTTTAACTTTTAAACTTTTTATAGTTGAAATAAATATCTGTATCAAGACTGAGAACTCAACACAGAGTGATTATCAACTGCAAATGTGAAGTTTTATCCATCTTTACATGTTCCAGGTTGGTGAATGATATTTGGTAAAACATACAGTATTTTACTGATGTGCACTCACTGGTTTATTACACAGTATAACGTTTATCTTTCTTACTTACTTACTTACTCCATGGAGCAGAGTCCTTCTTGAGAAGCTAACTGATTCTGCAGCTAGTCAAGAAATTCCCCGCACTTTATGGAACCTGAAAGTTCATCACCGTATACACAAGTGCACACCATCTGTCCCTATCCTGAGCCAACTCAATCCAGTCCCCACCCCCTCCCACTTTCCAAAGATCCATCTTAATAGTATCCTCCCATCTACGTCTGGGTCTCCCCAATGGTCTCTTTCCCACAGGTTTCCCCACTAGAAACCTGTGCACACCTCTCCCCTCCCCCATACGCGCAACATGCCTCACCCATCTCATTCTTCTAGATTTTACCACCCGCACAATATTAGGTACAGAGTAAAGATCCCTAGGCTCCTCATTATGTAATTTTCTCCATTCCCCTGTTACCTCGTCCCTCTTAGGCCCAAATACTCTCCTCAACACCCTGTTCATCTTTATACTTCCTTAAACACAACCAGATGACAGCTTGCTGAAAGTTGGAACATGTTGCTGGGCTTATATCACTAAAAAATATAAGCTGTGTTTAATGAATAAAATAATTGGTTTTATTATCTTAATTATTTGCTTTGTTTAAGCAGAGGTACTTTGATGACAATTACCTTTGTGAGGTCTGGTATATCACCTTTATCAATTCCAACATTCTGAAAAAGAAAACACCATGTTTCAAAACACTTCAAATATGGAATAAAGTAACTCTCACTCAAATTATTTTCTTACATAAGTGTGGACATAAAAGGAAAAAGAAAATGCAGCCCATTGACCAGACTCTAAAAAGCTGAAGTTTAAATCTCAGGTTTCAAAGTGCAACAGAAACTGCAGCCATTCTGCATACCCAATTCAAGACTTTGTGAAACAATCAACTCTTCCCTTTGGTAGTTTGTTGGAACAAATGTGCAAAGCATTTTCAGGTTTTAAATACTCTACTTTCAAAGTGTTTTTACAATTATCCTGGTCTCTGTTTTATTTCAGTGAAGTTATAAATTTATTACTGACACACACCAAATTAACAGCAGAAAACAATACAGTACACAGGAGAATAAAGTATGCTTCCCTGTAGTTTGTAATACCACTTTCAGTAATTCAACAATAGCAAAATAAAGCACGTATATTGTTATTTGTTGCAGACATACCTCAGCTACTTTCAAGAATTCTGCCACTCTGTCCATTCGAATAAGAAATTTCTTGTATAGATCCAGGGCATCTCGACACTGCTTCTTGTTCATGTCAAAGTATTTCTCTATGAAGAACAATATCATAAGGACTGCATTAATATTAAATCACTGACATATAAAATTACTGCAGTTCTAAAATAACAGGCAATATTCACTTCTTAACATATAATTTACATTTCTACAGTAGGGAAAATGTGAAGCAGAGTGAGGATAGATGCCAGTTTTGAAACCACTTGCACGTGCTAGTGAGATGAAGGTGGAAGATACAGCCACATGGAGAAGTATAGTGCGCACAGCAGGGAACATGGAATGTGAAGATAACTGGTGTCACACCTGTCTGCTGTGTGAAACTGTTACAGAACATCCCAGGTCAGCTTCAGCACTTGCCTCATGAACTGTACATCACACTTTGTTGCAATAACTTCTGTTAAAATAATCTCTCTGTAATCTTACCTAATAAATTGATGATACCATCATTGTAACAAGCAAAGAGCCTAATAAGGTCTCGAAATAACAACATGAATGCCATATTAATGACGCCATTAGTCAGATCATTGGCTGTACAGTCAAATTCAAGGAGAGCATCCAGCTGACTCTGTAATACTGGCAGTGTCTTGAGAAGTTTCTCTGCATTCATTGTTCTTAGTGTTCCATCCTCCTTCCTAAAATGAAAATAAACTTGGTCAGTATCAAGATCAGGCTATACGGGCTGGCTGATTGGGAAACAGGTACTTGATTTCTGGCAGCAAAACAAATTTTCCTCTTTTGTCAGTGCACACAGACCAGCCCTGGGCTCACCCAACTTCCAATCAATGCATGTTAAGGGCTTTCTCCTTGGAGGTAAGGTGCTCAAGGCATGAAGTTAAACAATTCACCTACATCTAATGTTATGATTAAGAATGTGTGCAGCTATGTGACTGCTCCCCCATATGTCATCGTAACATGCTGCTTAATTAAGCACAGGGATGGTTTTATTCAAACCCAAAATTCTGCCTTTTTTCTCCACTATGTCATTATCACTCTTGGCAAAAGTATTCCACTGTTCCGACAAAAACAGCAGTCACACTGCTCCAAAATGTGGTTCCTGCCCAGAAAATTCCATGATAATCCACAAACTATTTAGTCACTTAATTTAAAAGAACCATTCACTTCTGGGCAACTTATAGTTAACAGGGGTTTAATTAATTCGATGCCTAGATATCTTTCCAAGAAATTACATAATTCCATATTTATTATTAAATGTACTCATTACTTCACACAAAAATCCTTACCCTCTTTTAACTTTGCAGAAGTCAAAAGCGACAGTCCTATATGACAATGCCTTTTCATTCAAGTACCTGGCATATCGTCTAATAAATGGAGACATGTCGTAACCTGGAAGAAGAAAATGTTTAATTTTGGCACTTGTAAATAATCAAATCATAAGGCTTCTGTATGCAAATCATTAGAACGAAAATTAGTTAATTATGTAATTAATTGGTGTTGCTCTTTACTTCATGCTGTATGCAATGAAACCTGTTTTGACTTCACGTGCTCATTCCACCTATTCTGAGGTCTTTCTTGGACAGTCAGTGTCCTATTGGTTTACAGCATACAATGAATTTTGTAATTTTACTTCACTCATTCTGTCCATCTGATTTAACGAGTCTTGTCTCGGCTCATCTACTTTGTGGATCTTGCTGCACAGCTGTCTCACCAAATTTATTCTGTGGTATCTTTTTGTAACATGTTCTGCTACTGTGGATTTATCCAGTTTCAACAGGCACATAATGTAAGTGTCCTAGCACAACTAAGCCTGACTTGAGTTTCATGTGATACATGGTTCAGGTACATGTAACCAATACAAAATACAATTAATTTCAATTAAATTCTCTCAGGCTACACCCAAAAAATGTTACTGAATTCAGTCACCATGAAAGCTTGAAATTACAGAACAAATTTACTCAACGTTTTAGTGCACTCCCCTTCTATACTTGGCCCAAACTCTAATTCTATCAAAGCTAATATGTATTTGCTGAGATGGTCAAAATATTCTCCGCCCACTACAGGGACTGAATGTTCATTACCACAACAGTAACAGCCTGCCACTTGTACCTTCCTGAGCAAGTTCATACTTTCTTACATTCTTTCTTTAAGATATATTTTAATGTCAACTCGAATGTCTCACATGGCCTCCTACCTTCAGGTTTTCTAACTAAACTTCTAAGCATTCCTTATCTCTTCCATGCAAGTTATATGCACCTTCAAACTACATTTAACTCAAATCCATTTGAGAGTTTCAGAGTTGGTGGCATGTGGACGAAGCTACAGCCTCTTATGTGTGAGTTCAATTAGTGTATTTTGAACAAGCACTTTAAAAATAAATAATAAAAATAAAAAATTAAAACAGTATTAAAATATCATTACCCAAACATCCAAACATTCAACACCTTTACAGTATTTTAAGAAACAAAAATACATGACAGATCAAATAAGTTTGCTCACTACTTAGCATCATGTAAGCAGGCAGTTAGGTTTACACACATATTTCTAAACAGTAGTGGCTATAGAGTTTGTTTGTTTGTTTGCTTGTTTGTTTGCATGTTAGTCATACTCCCTAACGATCAACACTCCTTAAGTGTGACTCTAATTTACAGCATGTAAACATATGCAACTACAAATATCAGCACTCAATAACACTAGTGGCATGTAGCAAGTCCACTCCAACTGCTATGGCAGGGCATGTTCCCATACAGTCATGCTCCAAATTCTGTACTAAATTATTAGCGTGCATTCATGAAAACAGCTCAATAGCTGCAGACATTAGGTTCATGCCACATGGAGAGGGTAAGAACTGCTAACACACAATATTTTTTATTTCATACTCACCAACACGGGCACCTAACGCATAATGCATAAGAGAAACAAAGAATTCAGTTTCAAAACTCAGAACATTACCAGTTTAAATTCTAGTATACAAATATACTATTATAAATACAGCAGACCCTTTGTTATACCATGCCTCATTATACAACAGCATCAGATATACTGAAAGGGTATAACTGTGAACTCTAAAATTGTTGTGGTTACTTCGCTTGTAACGCATGTGTTGCAAGCTGTCTGCAACAACCTCAGTACAATGAGGGTCTACTGCAATAATACAAAAATTACTATGTGTTTATTTCTGGCATATTAAAATTAAGTAATTATGCCAATTTTTCTTAGCAAACATGATTAAATTAAGAAAACAGTGGAACTGCTACTTCAAACAATACCCACAGATCTAGTAATTTGAAAATCACAACACTATCATTAGATATTCTAAATATGTCATTTTCTTCACTTCTTCCCAACCTACATCTCCATACTTTACCCCTGTTGTTGATGTGTTTTTATCCCAGTATACTACAATGGGCTGCACCAGTAACACACAATGTAACAATCATACAAGTTCCTCTCCCATGGACCTCAAAGTAACATGACAGTCCACAAAAACTGCATTTTTAAAATTCATGGGATACAAAATAATTTTCAACACACCTTGTACTCCACTCTTGTCTAGAAAGTTGCTCAGCTGAAAAGTGCTATTGCTTGAGGCTAAGTACTGTGTGAATCGCTGCAATGAAAAGAAAAGAAAAGAAAAATAACTCACAGAATCCTCCCTGTCACTTTTTGTCACATCATCCCTTCCATACATGAAGGTGATGCATACCACCAAAAATGACATGTCATAAAACAAGTTCTCAATGAGCAATGACAATTATGAGTTATAAACTGAAGTTATGGGAATCCATAAATATGAGAAACAAACAGTTGATGATAGTGACCGCATGGTCTATGGTTAGCAATCCCTATTTTCCTGAATGTCCACAGTGAAAAAATGTAGAAGTAAATTCATGTTGCAGGAACTAATAACCTAATTCCCTCAAGCATGCACAAATTCTAAAAAAGAAAACACAATGTACTTACTTCATTACCATAACAAAGCATATGATGAACGGTAATTAGAGCTTTGAAGACGACAACCCAGTTTGTGTTCTGTGAACGCTCGATAAGTAGATTAGCCAACTGTGGAATCGACACATTTGGCTCATTTGTACAATGAAGTAAATCTGGAAGGATAAAGAAACATATCAGATCATTCTTAGTTGGTAACAAAGGACTATAGAAGTGCTGGACCCTCTTTAATGTCACTGTTGCCATTTCACTGATGTATCAACTGTTATAACACATCAAACATAAAAATACAATGAAATTAAGCATTACTATAAGACATAATTTCATTAATCACTGTAATTAAAAATGAGTTTTCAAGTTCTGTACAATTGTGTATGAAGTACACCAAAGCTCATTATTACCTCCACCGCTCTTCTCATATTCACAAGTTCAGTGCCATTATTTTAAATAACCCAAGTCATCAGACACTTCCTACTGGGTTGCCAGGCTACATTAAGCCCACATGCCAGCACATTTTCACACTGCTCTTTGAAGAAAAGGCTGTGAGGTATTTGTAAGCATGTGCACGCACTAGGTGGACTTCTGTACAGTCTATACATTAAATAAAGTTGCTACCAGACATGCCAGCATAAATCCTGACAAAAACTACAAGACATGCCTGTTCCAAATACAAAAACTTAGAAGGTTTCAAGCAACAGGTTCCATTTTATACAGTAAGAGATTATGCAGAAAACATGTGATGAGGAAAAACTGGATCAAATTTAAGATTTACTGGAGGCATCTCCAAGCACTTTAGCAAAATTTTTACATCAAATGGACACATGTCATCACTATGAAATGCAACACAACTGATAAATTTGTATGCATAAAGACGTCTGCAGTTCACAAACTCTACAACTCAGTTTGTGATCAAAAGTGGAATTTGTAAAGGGGTAGCTTCAGGGACTACAGCATTGAGAAATTAACCCCACACTGATTCTGTTTAGTGATGACACTCTCAGAAAAAAACAGGTAATAAAAGTCATCCCTGTGCATGCATTGAAGGCATTGGGTAGAGTGGAGATTTAGCTCCACAAATTCTTAACCTTGGCACTACATGGGATAATTCTGATGTTTTGCTGACCGTGCATCTCAGTATATTTATCTTGATGCACAACATTTTTGTTTTACAATAAATTTATTTCATGCCTCTGCATGTTTCAAGCACCATGTGCTCATCAACAGGAGGCTGTATAATACAATTTTGACCTCCTGATGATGAGCACATGGTGCTCGAAACATGTAGAGGCCTGAAATAAACTTATTGTAAAACAAAAATTTTGTGCATCAAGTTGGTTAATTACTAAGATAAATGGGATAATTCGTTAGTGTCAAGCCCCACTCTTTCACCTGAGGGGACAGAGTCCCCACTACCCATTACATAAGAGGCTGTGTGGAGCCCACAGTCGGTCCCAGTCTTTTGGCGAAAAGAAAATCTCTTTTGTCTGCTGTGAACAATTCCTTGGCTGCCCACTCCAAATACCAGTCACTATAATAACGTTATCCCGGCTCCAGAATAAGAGGTAAAAGGAAATTTAATGACAGTGTTCAATTACTAAAGAAAGAAACTGTCCCATGGTGTTGGCACTAAGATAAGATTCACTTAAAAGTCAACATGGGCTTGACATTCTGTTCCTTCCTTCTGACTCTACAGGAACTACAATACTGACATGGTGGATGGGTATAATACTTTTTTGTTTCATTTTCAACCGCACAAATACATTGGGCTTATTTCGGAGCAAGCTGGAAAAAAATACCTGACCAAAAGAGTACAATGGACTTCGTGTAGTTGGCGATCAACTCTTGCATTCCATAAAAATTAATAAGTTATTAGCCACATGAATACCTATCAACTGTTCCGTAAAAATCTTGTACAGTGGAATTGTCATCTTTATACAATGACCTTTATTTGGTTTACTCTCAAGTAGGAGCTTCATTCAACGATCTACCGCTTCGCGTAATCACCATTACACATCTCCTTCCGTTTTTATTAATCGCTTATATCAACATGTTCAAGAACCTTCCTTGGTAAACGTCGCATTATCTCTAAGCGTACACACTTACCGGAAGATAACTGCCAACGGGTAGGTAACGCCTTAGTGTTCACATACTACCCTATGACGTCACTTCCCCAAAAACAGCAATCTTCACAGAAACTGCAGTGAGAACCTCAAATCTCACTTGAGAGTTTCACCACCCAAATCACACACATATGAAAATAATTCAGGGATTGGTTTGGAAGGGCCAACTTCCAGATCCGTTCGTCACCGGAAAAGCAGAAAATGTTGTTAGATGTATTAAAAAAAAAAACCCCGTGCGAGTTTGTGGGGCCGGAAGAGCTTGGTCACCATAATGTCTAGGCTACGGACTGGACGGTCGGAGAACTGGATTCAATTCCCAGCAGGGCCAGATATCGTTCTCTTGTCCACATTAGCTAAACCCGATCTGGGGCCCACCAAACCTCCCATCACATGAGCACCGACTACACTTTCCCTTGGGGCAAAGCGGCCGAAGTGTGAAGCTAACCAATAATATGACCTACTGCAGAGCTTAAGAAATCGTGGAGTTATACCACCACTCCCCACACATATTTATGGAGTGATGCGTAATTAACGAGGGATAACTTTACTTTTAAGAAAGTGTTCTCATCACAAAAGAAAAATATATGATCTTTACCGTCGCACCTTGCATTTTGTAGTTTACTTACGTAACACACCAACAAATGCACATATATAGTCTTTAATAATCTAAAATTTACATTAAAACACTTAAAACGCTCCTACGTGTTTCGATCATATGATCATCCTCAGGGAGCAAGGAACTAAGTATGCTCCCTGAGGATGGTCGTGTGATCGAAACATGTAGGAGCGTTTTACGTATTTTAATGTAA
>Ga0123357_10011320_pt1 | contig 11427 bp, 3 predicted proteins | sample TergutEmb28metaG_FD_89873 | JGI IMG/M metagenome (GOLD analysis project Ga0123357, IMG submission 89873) | Embiratermes neotenicus P4 segment gut microbial communities from Petit-Saut dam, French Guiana - Emb289 P4 | ecosystem: Host-associated > Arthropoda: Insects > Digestive system > Gut ...
CAACACACACACCACACATACACACACCACACACACACCACACACCACACACACACACCACACACACCACACACACACCACACACACACCACACACACACCACACACACACACACCACACACACACCACACACACACAACACACACACCACACACACACGCGCGCGCAAACACACACACACACACACACACAGAGTATCTCCCTCACTTTGAGACAGTATACACATTAAGAGAAAAAATGCTATTTTTCATGCAAGTCTCAAAATCGTATTTCACTACAGCACTGCATTAAAAAATACAGTATTTTTCCAACCATTACAAGTTCAGTATAGACTTTAATTTGTTTTTCACGTCGCTCGTTTAAGACCACATTTGAATTTCAGTATCCTAGACATAGCATTATTTTATTTTAGGATAACTTTCTTGACAAATGTAAGTCTTATATAGAAGTGTATTTGACACAGACAGTACATGTCTATCCTCTATACAGTACAACAGAAACCTTTCGTGCTCCTATACATTTTTAGCGACCTACGCCCAAGATTTTCGCAGAAAGGCCCGTAAAGAGGACGTTAAACCTGCCCGATCTATACGAAAATTCAAATGGATTAGTAAGAGATTTTAATATTCTGTAATATAAAATACTAATATAATCATTTCAGCAGTGCTGTATTTGATATATATATATATATATATATATATATGTGTGTGTGTGTGTGTGTGTGTACGGACGGACGGACAGATCGAGTTTAATAGGCGCCTCTCGAGGATGTGGTAGCGTCTACAAACCAGTTTCTACCTCACAATACACTCAAGTCATTTAGTACAAATTTGGTGTTAAATGTGAGAACTGTACTAAGCCCGCCAACACGCCGTGTGGGTAAAATGTGGAGTTTCCTCGGCACGATAAGTTGAACATACGGTATCCACACTCCTTTAAATGGTTGATAAATCCTTTGACATTTGTGCAGTTATGTTACGACATTTTTCTGTGTGTGGAATTATTCAGCTTTTCTTCCAGTACTTTGTTATGTAGTTAGCTCTTACAGATTATTAAATAAATTTACCTTCTTCACAGCTGTTTGCTTCTTCTGTAAACTTAATGTGGGCGAGAACACAGCAAAGTAATCTCATTTATCCTCACGCAGAGCCTTTGTATTCATTTCAACAGCTTATCGTTCGGACCGCAGTTACTTTCTTGCCGCTGATTTAACCTATTAAACAGCGAAGGAGATGTAAGTAATATATCAAAGTTAGACATTTACCCGCCTCAAAAAACAACAAAATAAAAATAAATTTCATAATGACGTCCCAGTATGATCTTAGAATAGAATTAAATTCATAAACACAGTCGGAAGGACGAACGAAAAACTGCTGTTGACTGGCACGTACCTGAGGTTATCTGTGCTGTTTCTTGTGTTCATTGCAACCAACTCATCAAACTTCTAGACAGAAAGAATATTGAGAAAAGAGGCCGTTTGTTTGTTTTACATATGTTTTGGAGGAAATTTCAGTACCAAAATTTTATGATCCCTCCATATCTGGGGGCTGTGTGATCAATAACATCGTGAGGACTCGCCATGACCTCGTGGAAGGAAACCACTGCGCAAAATGAAGTGAGAAAAACTTCATTGTGTTGTTTTATCACAGACCATAAAGATTATTTCTGTATTTAATGTTGAATATCCTACATTATTTTATATTCTTGATTAGACACTATCAGTTACGTAAATAATTCGGTACGAGTGAATTTTATTAATTAAAATTTTTTGTTAAGGGATATTGGTATTTAAAATGTGATGCTGGGGTGTTTTTAGGTGAATACGCAAAATTTGCGAAAAGCGACCGTCAGTTTCGTCATGTCCGTCAGGCCGTCTGTCCGCATGGAACAAAATGGCTCACCACTGGACGGATTTCCATGAAATTTGATACTTGAGTATTTTTCTAAAATATTTCGAGAAAATACCATTATCATTAAAATCTGACAAGAATAACGGGTACTCTACATGTAAACGTATCTACAGTGATGATCATGTCTTGCTCAGTTTTTCTTGGAATAAAAAATATTTCAAACAAAAGTTATAAAGAAAACCAGATCGCATATATTGTGCTCAATTTTTTTTCGAAAATCATATCGTTTTTGAGGTAACGTGGAAAATTATGATACAGCCAGCCAGACCACAAATGACAACATAATACGGCGAATGCGCTTTTGATGCTGGATAACTACGGGCTACAGACACACACTTAGAATATGTAACACTTCCCTCCAACGTGGCCTCATCAGACCACGTTGGAGGGAAGTAGCTGTACCGATATTATGACCTGAACCGGAGGCTGCGGTTACAGTTTTTAGTACTCCTGATGATGGGTGCTGTGACACCCGAAACATGTAGAGTGACTTTGCAGTAAATAAATATCTGCATACTGTTGTATCTGGTTGGATTTTTTATTAACATTGAATTACGATGCACGGAACCATGAGCTTAAAAAAGAAGAGGTGTGACGTGTATGCCACAATAATATTTGTCAAATACACCAATTCTTTAGGGAATATATTTTTATAATTTTTGGTCTATCTGTGTCTATTAAAGTGAAGGCACGATAGAGTCTTTTGGACCAGAACATTTTAAAACCAATTATTAGCAATTAAAATATCCTAAAACATAAACAAATAAAAAGAATTTTCTTCAAGAACTTCACCACGTTATGCCTCACACGTGGGTTCGGGACACTGGCACAGACTTCTACTTTGAACATCAGCTCCCAGCAGTGGCGTGCCCAGGAAGTTTGTTCGGGAGGGGGGGGGGAGAGGGGGTTCAACAAATTCTGTTGAGGACAGAGGACAGAGAGAACGGGTATCTGGAGGCGGTAACCCCCTAGTCATGGTTTCTGGAGGCAGCTGTAATTTGGTACAAGAAATTTCATTTCATATAATAAAATGTTCTTAATTTTTGGTACTTTAAGACTATTTACGATGAAAGCCAATTTATTTGTCATTGCTAATGTAAAACAATTGCTCGAACCGACGGTAATTTTAGAATTTTACTGCCTTTTTTTCCGAACACCTTGAGGTGTTGGCGTCCTAAATTCAGCAATTTTTAACAGTTTTCACAATCAGGTTGCGTTTGGCACGATTTTGGAGGGCCTTCGGAAGTTGGGGGAGGTTTGAAACCCCCCCCCCTCGGTACGCCACTGGCTCGCAGACAGGATGTCCTAAGAAAATGCCAATTGATAATTTTTGGAAAGATGTCTACCTCAGTTTGCGTCACACTCCCTACCTTCCAAGCCCTTCCAAGTGTATTACTGACTAACCATTCTACAGTTTGACTTTACAAAGGTTCACCTACTCACAGTGTCGTTAAATAAACAAATATGTGATTAATTCCGTCGGATAGAAAACAATGCATTCTCCTATATCTCTGTGTGACTTGTCACTGGATAGGTAATAGACAGCTGTAAAACCGTCTTGAAAGACCATGGATATAGGTACGCATATTTGTATGTGTGTGTGTGTGTGTGCGCGCGCAGGTAGGTGAGTTTTGTTGCAAAGTATATCTGGAAAGCCTCGGTCATTTATAGGCCATATTCCACAGACTCCTTTGACCCCCACAATTTATCTAGTTGTAGACTTGTTTAGTCTGATTAAAGCAAGCTGTTGTTACTAGGGCACTACAAGACAATTTCTGGAACGCGGGTTCGAAAACAAGCCACCCGTGTTAACGAATTATGACTTTCGAAATATGTTGGGACGGTACACTGCACCCTTATTTCGAATCTTCAGAGTTACAATTCTACGCTTAAGATGTTGGAATAAGCAACTGTAACATAGGATGTGTTTACATGATAATTTATCATTTTCCCTCCATAATAATAAGAACTAATTTGGTGTCAAGTTATAATGGCGTCTGCTTCCATTTTATGTTCGACATACACAGAACCCAAGACGGGCGATAATCAGTACTTGTCCCTGAATGTTGTCAGACCTGTCTGCTAACTCGCAGTTAATGTCAGCTGTCACGTTCAAACAACGAAGTTGCTGAACGAGAGATAACGACGGACGTATATGCCTTTGAAGGGAATATTCGTCTTATGCCTCTGACATTTCTCGGAATTACAAGTTGCCCGCCATCTGTTAGTGTAACTATGAACTTGAACTTCACACTTCCGTATGCAGAGCAAACGCATTAGTTCAAACGGCAATAATGTGAACTACGTAGATTTTTCAATAAACACCCTTCGTTGGTGTTTCAGCTCAATCACGGGCGAGTAACATACGTATTATAATACTGCTCTGATCCGTGGTAGAGACTGACTGGTATCAGCGAGTACTGATTCGCGCGTTGGAATCGGACAAGTCTCCAAACAGTTTCTGTCTAGCTCACGAAAATACGCACCTAATCGCCCGAGAAACTTGATGCGCAAGTATCTGTTTCGTTTTCTGTATATTGTTACTTTATTGAGAGTAACCTCAAATCCATTGTTATTGATAATTTAATACACAACACCAATAGACGCGGGGACCGCGGTAGCACAGTGGTTAAGGCGCTGCACTACAAATCGGAAGGTCGCTGGTTCAATTCCAGATGGTGTCATTGGAATTTTTCATTGACATAATCCTTCCGATCACACTATGGCCCTGGGGTCGACTCAGCCTCTAACAGAAATGAGTACCAAGAGTATTTCCTGGGGGTAAAGACGGCCGGTGCGTAAGGCTGACAACCTTACCACCATCCTGGGCCACTGTCACGTAATCTGGGAACTTAAACTTCCTAGAACCCTCTGGGCACCTAGGGCCTGTAATGGGACTGATTTACCTATATATTTTACCAACATACGCAAAAGTGTTACAAGTGCACTTGTTTCTGGTCATTTAATGTACGAATAATTTTCACATACAGATAGAATAAAAAGGGTAAAGGCAAACGTCATCCCATGACATGTTTATGGAGGCACAGAGGGGTAGCGGAAGTATAGTTCCAACCTATTCGCAACCTTCAGTGATAGAAGGCAGAGGGTGATCTGCACCACGCCCACGCCCCTTTACCCCATTTTATAGGACGTACGATGGGGCTCGGGGCCGGTCTACGCCTTCAACCCCAGACCGTCCAGCGTCGTTGTATCGGTAGGGAAAGTGAATAGAAATGCTTCCTTTGGTAGTTTGTTTGTTAAAGACATGTGCCACTACACGTGATTTCAGACCTGCGCCGTGGTGGACATAAGCTTTTCGCTCTTCTCGGATGTTCGCAGATTAGTAGTTAGGTACCAACGTTTCGGGACAACCTAACGGGCCCATCTTGGACTGTTGACCCATGAAGATGTGCTGCCGAAACTTCGCAGGGTCCCTTCCGCAGGACCCGCAGAGAGAGCTTACTTCAGTGTGTCCATTCTCTACATGAGCAAGGATTTCTCTCGCTCAACCCTCTCGCTTTTACCCAGTCTCTCCGATAGTGACAGCTTCAAAACTAATTGCGAGAACCCGATGTTTGGCAATTCAGTTTGGCATTCGTGTTGACAAATATACGGTTTTATTTCTGTAAATAAATTTCCGACTTTCGGTCGTGGTGTGGGGGTTTCTTGCCTATGGAAATTTACGCTTAACTTCCGAGAGACTTCCTGGAGAGTGAGAGGTTAGAAGTGCAGAGAGAACTAAAAAATTAGAAGAAGTTAGTGAAAGGCTAGACTGGAAAGAAGCAGCGTCTGGGCACCAAGATGTACTACAATAAAGTGGCATCATTAAATGAAACGGTGTTGAGAGGCACTTGAAAAGTTTCTCATGCTCTCCGAAGTGGTAGACCATGTTTCTGATTTTCCTATTGCATCCACAAAGGTTGAAAAGGGAAGAATACTTCCCGCAGCTTTGGGTGTAGGAAGACCTTCAACGTACGGCGATAGGTGGGACTGATTTGTTTCCCGAAAAGTCGGTGACTAACAACCAAAGTGCGCTGTGTATAATCCCAGAGGAACGAATATCCAAACGCGATGCTAACTTGACCGGTTCAAACAAAGACCAAACAGATACGATTGGTCTATGAGCTGTAGACATTTAATCTTGTTTAGCTGCCTGAACCATGTGCGTACTTGACAGGCGATTGCCTGCACTCGGGAAAACCGTTTTGTTAGACACAACGAGCCTTATCTCGGAGCGACTGAATTGGAAAGGACCACACTGAATTGTCACTGTGGCCAGCGACGACGAAGACGACGGAACTTGATCAGCCCACAAAAGGGCATCGATATGGACTGACGGCACAGGATGGGGCTGCAGTCTCAGCCAATAGAGCCCATGACACCGTTTTGAAAGCAAGCACGCCGGTGGGTATTTTTATTCAACTGTCGGATGATCGAGACGGAAGGAGAAGTCTCGTGGGTCAAGGATCTGTTTACGTTTTGGACGTCACACAATCAAAGCAGGTATGTCTTCAAAGTATAATTCCTATGTTTATATTGTCAGAATCAGTTTTCATTTCATATTTGAACCACTAATAGGTGCCGTGTTGTTTGGTGTTTCGGACCTTATGTTACATACTTAAACTGAAGTCGGAGTGGGTCTTCAGATGTATAGAGCTATACTTATCATGGGAAAATAAATGTTTTTATGCTTTCGTTTCTGTTGCAGCGCGTACCTGGGAAACATTGCAGATTTGCTGCTACCATTTTTGTTTATTTTACTTTTATAATACTGGGGATTCAGAATATTGTATTTGTTGTTTTGTAATTAAATTCTATAAACTTCATAGAGCATTAAGATAAATGTATTTAGTGTATTATTGAAATTGTAACGAATGCATTTTCCACTCACATAAACCTATGCAGAGTGACAATATTTCGTAATTAGTAGATCATACTTCGTATTCCAATGCCATAACGATCAGTCATCCGGTATAACCCTTCAATGAGTTTCAAATCGAGTTTAATTTGGCAAATTTGTTTATTTATTATGTATGTCATTGACGTTATTGAGGTCAAAGATTCGAATAATGCAGTCTGCCGCAATATAAGGTCACGTTGGTTGCACATTCAAGAAGAATGGAAAGTTCATCATCAAAGCTGCGAAACCCACAAACCACACATCTGCGAATTTACATACAATTAATTAATGAATAAATATGTCGACTGCATAACTCTGCCTTATCTTTTCTAAATTGTTGCTTTGCTACATGTTTCGACATTTTATGCACATTATCAGCCAATTCTTGAAAGTATAAACACTAGAAAATTAGTAAAAGTGCAATTTCCTTACATTCTGCTTTGCCAAAAACTAATGGATATCAAACCTGGAGAAGTAGCAGCTGCATTTAAGGACATTTAAAATTATACAATTTTAAAAGTACCTAGGAAAATCTCATTATTGTTTATACTCTCTATGCACTGTATAAGCGTATCGTTAACATTTATGGAATGTCTATAAAGCGTATTTATGCTGAAGTGACGTCACACTTATATTAACTCTTCTCAGTCTGTGTTGAATCACATGAATATTCTCCTGTTACCGCCCTAGTGTTCTGCGTTCTGTTTGTTTGTTTGCTTGTTTATTTGTTCTTTGGATTGTTTTCTCTGTGTATTCTACTAGGACGGATTTCTCTTTTTACTGCTCTTGTGTTCCGCGCACTATTCACTTCGTTGTTTATTTATTTGTCAGTTTATTAAGAGGTTTTCGCGGTGTGTTCTGTTGTGGTAATTGATTCTTGTTGCTACACATGTGTGCTGAAGTAAGTTTATTTTTAATCCTGAACAGCACTGGTATGTGTGTGTGTGTGGGGGGGTGTGTAGGATATGCTATTCTCCACTACTACAAAACTCGATTTTGTGTAATCACGAACACAGCAATGTATCCAATGAAAAAAATTCTACCAATTAATTTCACACGTTTCTTTCGACGTCTTCAGAACTAAATGAAACACGGAGGACACATACGTTATTCGTTTACAGTGAAACCCGCAGTGCAGTTGACCTTTTCTACAATAACGTACGCCAAGAACCGTCGGCTGTATACAACGTGGCGTGCGGAACGCCCCACTCGAAGAGCTATAGTCCACTGTTGTTTTAGAGACACACGTTCATTAAATTGATCCGTTACTATAATTTGCTTTCAAACCCCACAGTGCTGTACAGAGTGGCGCTCACTTCGAGGGCGCTTGAAGAATAGTTATAGAGAAAACCTGTTAGAGACATGCATGTGTCTAACCTTTAAGGTATTAGAGAGGCATAAATTATGTATACATGCATATATATATGTGTGTGTGTATATATATATATATATATATATATACAAACTCGCTCGCTGTTTCAATAAATTAGTAATTAAATAAAGTGATAAAATATAGTCTAACACAATTTTATTAATTTTCTTTCTTAAGACTTCACAGCGACATGTTTCGACGCTAAGAAGCCATCTTCAGGCTGAACGTAATATGGTGTATGTATATTACAATGCCATAAAATGGACGAGATCTCTTTTACGTGAAGAATGGAAACGAGATTGTAAACGAGATCTCGTCCACTTTCTGGCATTGTAATATATATATATATATATATATATATATATATATTCACTCCCTTATGTCCAGCCTGAAGATGGCTTCTAAGAGTCGAAACATGTCGCTGCAAATTCTTAAGAAATAAATTTAATAAATTTGTGTTAGACTATATTTTATCACTTCATTTATGTATTGTATCAAAACACAACGGCAATGCCTTGCCTAAGAATTATCCATAAATCAGTACGATCTCCGCATGATATTTTCATTACTGCACTTCTCAGTACTGGCTATATTCTTTCTGAAGGACCCATAACCATGGCCCACACCCATGATTCTTGTATTGCTGATAAAAATACAATCTAAAGTAGTGTATAGGGTGCTGTACGACTGTAAATAAATCTATCATTTTATACGAAAATCAGAAGGTAATTTTATGTCACCGACGTCTCTTAACTGCCTCAAGCTAGAAAGACGCCCACCGGCATGTTCGTTGTCGTAAGAAAGGACTCTGTCCCTTCAGAGATCAGAGAGTGAAGGTTACTTCGTTCAATATTATGGGGTTCGAAAGCAAATTACGTTAATGGATCGGATGGTAGGGTTTAAATAAAGTAGTAGGTAGAATTACGTGCTGTCAGTCACCGTAACCAAAGTTCAGGCGATCGATTCAACACAGAGGCTTGCTAGGTAGCTTTATTCATGTATTTATCGGTTTTTATTTCGGGATATATAATGAATCTCATTTAACTTATGCCCATCATATATTGCATATTAATTTACTTGCCTCCTGTAATATATATGTACGTATATCTCCCGCCATCTTAAGAACATCCAGATATTAAAATCTGAGGGATGATGATCATGTAAAGAAACACCAGTTAGCATCTAAAAAAACAAAATCCTGGAAACCTAAAGTACTTAGAATTACCTAGGGGCTTCGTGTGGACTTCCACAGATTCCATTTCTAGGCAATAAGTCGGAGCGAACTAAGCGAAAGAACTATAAAAATTTCGAAATTGTAATTTAGATAAGGTTAGTACATTCTTCATTTTTCAGTATTACCTGGAATGGGCTGAAATGTGTGCGCCAGATAAATGCATTTCCTAAAGCAGGGTTGTCCAAATCGCGGGGCGCATGCGACCCGCTACGATGGGTTTAGCGGTCTATAGCCACATTTGTAAATGTTATGTGTGCTCTAAACTTTGTTCAACAACGCAGGGGGTCAAGTGCACCACTTACTGTGACTTATACGCATGCGGCCCGCAAACCAAATAACAGCTGTGGCCCTTGGTCAGAAAAGGTCGGACGCCTTGCTGTAAAGCCTAAGTTTGAAAGGGAAATTTCTCATTTCACGTGAATGACTTGCGGAAATCGATAACCTTGTAAAACTGGACGCAGTGTTGTCGAAAAAGTCATGTCGATAAGTAAAGCTTCTGAGTGTATTTAGAAGGTGCCCAGTTTCATCTTCGAATGTTGAGGTTATGTGAGGTTTCTGCAGTCCCTCCAGCAAATTCCTAGGACCTTACTTCCTATAAGAAGCAACTGCTTCCCCATGTCTTTCTCAGTCCATTGTTCTTTAATATTGTGCCAGTAGACACTATACAAAATGCGTGAACCCTCTGTTTTTGACTGTTTGTTCAAAAAGTGCCCAGAGATTTCTTCGGAAACTTTTAGTCCCTATTTTTCTCCCATAGAATAATGCTGCTGTTTAAATCAACAGGCAAAACTGTAGCGTTTGATTTATGTCTTTACATATTTAAACAGAAGAGTAGAAGATTCTCCTATGGCAATATGCACCTTTACAGGGAAATAAGAATTTATCAGTCTGAAGCATTACTTTTCTATTATAAGTTTGTTGTAACAAGTAAGGTTACGGCATAACCATAAACTATTCGTAAGTGTTTAAATGTTAGTTTTATAGGAAGGACGATGGTAAGAAATGTCGACCACCTTTATCTCCGGAGCTCACTCAGCTAGATCTGCAACTGCAGAACCACGTGAAGCTGAGTGTGTCTGCATATCGGCGAGACAGACCATCTACAGCGAACAGTAGGCACTGCGACACGAAATGTTCTCCCTTGGAGGTTACAAGAAGTGACTGCAGGATGTGTGCTTGCCAGCATTAGAACGGGTCTCACATTGAAGTCTGCTGACAAAATAGGTACGCTTTAGCAGTTTCTCTTTCGCTTCATTTCCACGCATATTTGTAGGAAGGATTTTACAAAATGAAGCCTGAGAATTGTGCCGTAGCTTAAAGGGCACACTGTGTTTATACGAAACAGGTGCGAGACTTCGGGGGGATTGTATTCTCTTAAGGACGTTGTGGGTCTAAGAGTCACTCTGGTGCTATAATATAGCATAATGTTATCGATTTAACTTTGTGCCACAATTCTATCCATTGTACACTATACTGAGTATCTAGTGACTGCACTAAAACACGTGGAAACATTACATTATTCATTGCTATAAAATTCACCTATTTTCACGTAGACCCACCTTCTAATGCTACACAACTATAGCACAAGAATAGAGTCCATGAAATGGGCAATGTATTCATAACATGCTCTAGGATTCGGCAAAAATGTTAAATGATTTAACAACCAGCGAGTGGAAGAAAGGTTCGTAATATCTGCTACTGCAAAGCTTTGTTCTGAAAGTAAGAGTTAGTGTTAAATACTCCGACATGCTAGAGTATCAACAGCGTAACCCTTTGAAAAATAGAATTTGTATCTACGGTATACAAAAATTCAGTTCCTGATTCACAGTACACACACTGTCCCCTTTACATAGACTATTTAGGTAAAGAGTCATTGTTTGTGTTTGTGTTTGACACTGCGGGAGGAAAGGAAGCTGAGGGTGTTTGAGAACAGGGTGTTGAGGAAAATATTTGGACCTAGGAGGGACGAGGTAACGGGGGAATGGAGGAGATTGCATAACGAGGAGCTAAA
>Ga0123357_10011322_pt1 | contig 11427 bp, 10 predicted proteins | sample TergutEmb28metaG_FD_89873 | JGI IMG/M metagenome (GOLD analysis project Ga0123357, IMG submission 89873) | Embiratermes neotenicus P4 segment gut microbial communities from Petit-Saut dam, French Guiana - Emb289 P4 | ecosystem: Host-associated > Arthropoda: Insects > Digestive system > Gut ...
AACCTTTTGGCGCCGGAATTATTTTTTTTAATTTTAGCACACTCTGTATATAAAATGTGAATAACACAGGAACCAAATATGTTAGATTTATGAAACAAACTGCATTTTGAAGAGGAAAAAACGGAGAGTATATACCGTGTTTAAATATTCAGTACCTATATTTGTTGAATAAATATATCATATGCAACATTTAGAGGTTAGCAGTGCGGTATGACCACTATAGTCATCATTAGGCGTCAAAAGGTTAACACAAATACTTTTCTCACCTCTCCCGCATCTCCAGCTGCTTCTGTACGTCTGCTTCACCACACACAACATCATGAGCACCTAGTGCCTGAGCAACAGGAATTGCTCGTAGGCTGGCAGTAGCAGTTATGTGAGCTCCCCATAACCGAGCCAACTGGATTAGTATACAACCAACAGGACTACAACCCATATGAACAAGAATCCTGAATGATAAAGAAAAAGAAGTATATTATTTTCATGCTCGCAGACACATGTCCTTTCACAAAGATCATTTTGATTTTGAGACTAAGCACCATACAGTCAACGTTGACCTTCATTTTCACATTCTGACTGAGGACAGAAACCTATCTGTGGCACTCAATCCCACATCAGAAAGACCAATACCACGTGTATGTGACTACAATAAAACTTTTTAATTTGAAATTCTGATACACAAATACACACCCATATACATATTTCACAGATCTAATATCCGTTCAATGACAGTTGAATATGAAACAGGTCAAAGTAAAATAGTTGCAATTACACAACTTTGTCATAAGAAACAAATGAAACAACCACAGGTGTCACAAAATACAAATACAATACCAAACAACAGAAACACAATGTGTATCCTATTATATATGAAATATAAAATATTTAGAGTGTCAACAAACAAACAAGAGAACTACAAGTGATGTGGTACAAAATACAATTCAATAGTTAAACTGACCAGACAACACCCTGGTCATGTGATAAAAACTCCTCTATAGAACAAAATGCGTTCGTAACAAGACACTTTCTTAATTCAGACTTAAAAACTTATTTATCCTTTTGAAATTTCAATATACTTGCATGTAAAAAATTAAATATTTTTATACAGGAGTAAGTACACCTATTTGAATAGAAGAAAATTTCAATAAAGGCAGGTGTACTTGGTTTTTATGCCTCATGTTTATACAGTGTACTGGGGAGTAAGCCTGAAAGTTGTCTGCATTAACAATAAACATCATGAAGGAAAAAATATAAAAACTTGGAACTGTTAATATGTCAAATTTTTTAAACCAAGTTCTACAAGAGCTCCTTGTACCTATTCCCAACATAATTCTTAACACCCTTTTCTAAATCAAGAAAACCTTATGCTTCGTAGTTGAAGAATTATACCATATTTTATCAATGTGAAAAAATGAACAACATATACAATCCTCAACATATTTGTGTTTAGCATAAGAGATAGTCTTTTCATAATAAAACATATAGAACTCAGTTTTTTATAAAGAGTTTATTTATGTGAGTCTTCCATGTGAGGTAGCTATCCAACTGTAAACCTAGAAATTTTATTAGTTTCAGTTTCAACAAGAATTTAATAAGCAAATGTTAAATTTAATGAATAGTAGGAGACTTTAGTTTGTGTAACCTGTAGTTTGTTTTATCTGCATTTAATACAAACTGATTTACCTGAAACCATTTTGATATATGAAGTAAGACAGAATTAGATATTTGATTTAGTTCATCACAATTACTAGTTGCAATAAGTATACTACTTGCAACTTTTCCTTTCTGATTACACATATTTGCAAAGTTAGGTCGCTATGCCAGAGTTGTAGATCACTTAGAAGGGCAGTCGCAGAGTTCCGACTGTGCGTTGGGCATGATTGCCTGGGTACACATCTCCACCGCATTGGAATCTGCCCTGACCCCTACTGCATGCTATGCAGCCTTCACGAACCCATGGATAGAAACCATCTAGGACATTGTACTGCATTATCTAATAAGACGGAATATGAGCGATACTGGGAGGCCAGGACAAAAATGATGGAAAATTGATTTTGTTATTTTACTATTATTATTTCTTTTTTTTTTGTGACTACTCTCTAGCATTAGGACTTCATACGTACTTTGAATTTTTTTCTTTTTTGTTTTTTTTTTCCTTTCTTTCTTTTTTAAAGTGTAATTTTTTCTCTATGTTTTACTTTTAACAGTCGCATAGGTCAATGATAAACACTCATTGTACCTGTCATTAGTAAAATAAAAATAAAAAAAAATAAGTATACTATCATCAGCAAGCATTATAACCTGAGGGAGTTTGCTAATTGTCCCTGGGAAATCATCGATATACATGTTAAAAAGCAAGGGACCCAAAACTGAACACTGAGAAACCCCACACTTAACAGTGTTCTGACTTGATGAGTAGTTATAAGTGTTTAATAATCTATGTTCAACTCTGTTTCCTGTCGAATAACATGACTTAAACCAGTTTAAGATCACACCCCTTACACCATAAAATTGAAGTTTGTGTAGCAAATGTTCATGGTTTACACAACTGAAAGCTATGTAGTTCACACACCGACACATGCACGGTGCAACGATAAAAATTACAACTGAAAGCCCTTGTCAAGTCCCAGAAAACACACGTAATATATTGAGTGTCCCAGGAGGAATGTGCGAGACTTCGGGAGAGTGTTCCTTATGTTAAACTATACCGATATAACCCAAAACACCTATGTATTTTTGCTTGTTGCAGGCATTACACTAGTTTCTGTAAGTTTGTAAGTAGCAAAATCGTTTGAGGCACCCTTTTGAAAATGAAAATGCTCAGCAACAATTGTCTTATGATTTTGTAAATGTTGATTCAATCCTCAAAATATCACTATTTCAAAAATCTTGCAAAATCCAGTTATTAAGGGAATTGAGACTTTTCACCACTTTTAAATAATGGGTTGGCAAGAGAATACTTTATATGGTCAGGAAATTTACCTAGAATCAGGAATCTGTTGTAAATACCAGAGGTCTACCAAGATTATGATATCCCATCATATCCAGATGAGTTATTACTTTTTAAAGAGGCAATTGTACAGGTTATTTTAGCTTCAGAAATTGGTACAGTTATTGTTTCAGGAAAACCATCTGGAAACAGGTTCCTAAGAAACAGTGGAAACAATATTAGCATATTCAATATTCAATCTGTAGACTAGGTTTAAAAATTATTTGTTACATGCATCTGCAGCTAGATCTAGATGAATATTTTTGTTATCTAATTTAAATACTGAGGGCGTATGATTATTGTCAATCACTTTTCCTCACTCACTCTTTACATAATGTTCCATGTGTTTTTTTTAATATATTTTCAGCTGTTACTAACAAATTATTATAATGTATTTGCTGAACCTCTCTAATATCTTTTCGTAATATAAATACAATACTGAGTATAATATGCTTTAATTATGGGGCAAATGCTGTTTCTGCTGAGAACAGAGAGACTCTAATTCCATTTACAAGATATTCTTATTCCCTCTGCCAACAAGCAGTTATTCCTTAGCTTTGTAGTTACATTTTACATATAAAAACAGGATTCAAAAGAAATTTAAAAAGTTATTTAAAAATTAATTAGAGCTTTTGTTAATGATTTAAAATTTCTCACATAGGCTTTGAATTTAGTGCTGACAGAATCCCTTTCCCTTTACCAGTTCTTTTGCTGCGCACTTGGCTGGGTGGCATTTGGCAAATCTTTCTTAAGCATTCTTATATACCTATGTTTAACCTTTTGGCGCCGGAATTATTTTTTTAATTTTAGCACACCTGTATATAATATGTGAATAATACAGGAACCAAATATGTTACATTTATGAAACAAATTGCATTTTGAAGAGGAAAGAACGGAGAGTATATACCATGTTTAAAATATTCAGTACCTATATTTGTTGAATAAATATATAAAATGCAACGTTTAGAGGTTAGCGGTGCGGTATGACCACTATAGTCGTCATTAGGCGTCAAAAGGTTAAGATGTGTCAAAGTGTTAACTTCTGTATTTCTGTATGTCCTCTCAACCGTTCTTTCTCTATTGTCAGAAACAGAATGTTAAACTGCAAGCAGCTTAACTGTTTGTAAGACAGGATCCAAAGAATATAATCCCTTCAGTTTTAGTGAATTCTGTGACAGAATGCCGGCATACTGTGAATAGCATGTTCTAAGGTGTCCACCAGACAGGTTGCACCTGAGGATGGAAGTGCAGCCAACTTCCGAAATGTAGTGATTTAAATACACAGTAGACAGGGATGAAGTTGAAAAAAAGAAGAGTGCTTCTGAATATGACAGGCCATCATCAAAGCCACATAGGACTACTATTGTTTTAAGGAAGAGATCATGGCCTATTTTACAATAAAATCCCAAAATCTGCATGCAGAAAATGACAAATGCCTGCCCTGAAAATGGAGGCAGGAAGCTGCTCTGCATATCAGTAACTGTCTACCAGGCTACTTGGTGTCATATCCCCGAAGACTTGAATCTTCTAGAGGAAACGTTATATCAGTACATACCAATACTACAAATGGATGTCACTTACCTTTTGTCACGAGCTGTGAGGGAATTAAGATGTGCTTGATTAACCAAAGCATCCCATGCAACTGATCCAGCATAAGGAATGCTAGTGGCAACTTCAAAACCTATTCCTTTTGGTTTCCTTGCTATATGACTTTCTTTAACAACCACATATTCAGCCATTGTCCCTGGCATCCAATATGGAACAGCAAACCAAACTTCATCTCCTATTTCAAATTTGTTCACTTTTTGACCAATTTCAATAATGATTCCAGCACAGTCTCTCCCAAGTACAATAGGGAACTCACCTCCCATATTCTGAAATAACCCAAAAGGAAAATGTAATTACTGTTGCTACAGGAAAGTTCCTGTAAGTAGACCATAATCCACAACATGTGGATTAAAATATATTATATAAGTAAAATAGTATAAAATAATAATCCTAAGACTCAATTAAAAGTACACTTAATTTTAATTGAATTATGCCAAAATATAATTAATCTTGATTTTCATTTTTTACCTATATATATGGGAGAACCAAAAAGTTTTATGACAAAAAGGACAGGGAGCTAAGAGATGAGGTATGCCAAAAGTTCCAAATGCTGGTACACAGACATGATGAAACACAGGACCTTGCACACATACAGTCAATCTAAGCCTGAACATTAACCAGCTGCAGAAAGGTGATGTAGCTTACAGCCATGTCAAACTGTTATAACTTGAACTATATAACTACACACTCTACACTCTTCAGCCATGATAATTATACAGCACTACTCACATTACTGTATCGACTGAGCTGCTTTCGGAGAACTCTACCATACCCAGAGCATATTTTTAAGTCTACCAGATCAACTGATGCAGCTTTCACCTGTACAAGAACTTCGTCCAGCATTGTGATAACTGGAGCTGGAGCATCTTCAATCACCATCAAGGCCTTAAACAAAATAATGTGTTAGTATACGGCAGAACTGTAACGCAGATTATTTCTACAAGTTTTCAAGGCATTAAATGGCGACTCACATCAGATCCTCTGTAGCTGTTACAGACTATTGCTCTCATCCGTGGGATATTTGGTTGTTTCTTCTGCCATGACAAGCCAACAGTAATCCCCACAATCCCTCCCAAAACAAATCCAGCACACCCAAAATACATGCTTGTCCGATAAACTGGAAGAAAAGTACATTTTGCTATAAAAGCAGAAACTTCTCACAAAGTGAAAAAACATAAATCAATATTAGCATGACACAGTTCTTCAATCAAAAGTGGATGTTTACTTTGTCGAACAGTCACTTTGCAGTTTTAATTCTAACATTTTTCACAGCTTCCCCTTCCAAGTCACTTTATTTGAACACTACATTCTTACTCAGGACAACTCTTCATATTATAAAGTAAGTTTATGGAAGTGTGCAAACAGAAATACCTTACACAAGCAGTCTGGGCTCAGGTTAAGATTAAAGGCCTGTAATATGATTGACCACTTACTGAATCAAAACACAGGTATCAACTTTATATTTACTAAGTTCAATAATGAAGGAAGCCTTAAAACCTATATGTTTTAAAAAGTATTTTGTCCTGTTATAGGCTCCAATAAATTTGAACATGAGATGCAAAATCACCCACACTAATTACAATTTCTGGGATTGAATCTCACCATTATTACAGATCAGTCCAGTCTTTTGGTCATGAATTTCTATCAATCGTTTGCAGTGATATAATTTTATTCAAGACTCACTTTCATCTCCCATGAGTCTTGCAAGTTGGGTGCACATTTGCTGAAGGTTCAATACGTTAAGAGAAAGTCTCCTCATCTCTTGACTAAATTCAATTAGCCACTGCCATGCGTATCGGATATTCTCCTGAATTTGTACACATCTGGGTCCACACCATACATCCATAGCATATGTGCGCACTTGCTGTGAATAGTTATGAAGCAAATGGCGGCCATGCTGAGCCCCTGAATGTAGGTGAACCTGACAAAAAAATTATCCAAATTAAAATATGTCTGAAACCTGATCATCAGATAACAAGGTATCGGACCATCATTATTCTTGAAACATACACTAAGTTGAGCTTGTAACACTTGCTACATCATCATGATATGGTATCACAGGGCATGAACTATGATAATCACAACAGCTTAAATGCATTTAATGGCCCAAGGAGTAATGTAATGTAATGTAATTTATTTGCTTAGATAATAAACTTGTCATTCATTACATAAATACAACAGATGTTCGATAAGTAAGGCTCCCCGGGTCATAAAAATTAACCAGGATGTCATTACAATATTAAATGTAGCTTATTTATGCTCCTGAAATAACATTATTTTCAACCTAATCACTAAGTAAATGCAGTTTGGGCTCCCTAGTGAAGGAAGGGGCAAACAGAGACTATGACACCTCATAAGTTACACAGAACTGCAGAATTTGTTCATCACTCTATGAATTAATAAATACAACAGTTTTCTTAAAGAACAACTGGCATACTGAGCAATTATTATACTAATATAATGCTAAGTTATATATTTATCAAACTGACTCAACCTACTGCAAATAATGTTTTTAAACATTACAGTAAACCTAACATTGTAACCAATTAGCAAATAATCATAAACTATGATTAAACAACTCCAACATATTTAGAAGGTGCAATATTTTACAGGTAAAAAATTCAACGTCCCAGAGTAGAGAAATACAACGGATGTACACACCCTATAATTCATCCAGGTAGGCAATATTCAGCTAAGTCACTGCCACCTACCCTATGACAACCTAATTACTAATAAACAGTGCCACCACAAAGAATTACTAAAACTTTGAAGGCCCTAGAATATGTTAAACTTTTCACTTGATACAACCCTGTTGTGTAATATAAAACAATTTATGGCACTGCATGTTCATGTGATTTCCCAGTACTGAGAGCGGTCTCAAGATGACCATGTTGTCTGATCAAAACATTTTGCAGTGATGTAATAATTAGAAAACAAATAACGAAGTACTGTGCAGACTCTGTACTTATGATGTGCATATACAGTATGTTACACTGGTACAGTACATTTGATGCTTACTTTTATAACCATACCTAGCTCTATAAAGGTGGGAAAAGCAATGAGGAATAACTTAAATTTAAAACCATGAACCAGTTAACATGGGTTAGCAGAACTCTTTTATGTTTGTACTCTGTAAATGTGCATAAAGCTCAAATATATTCATAGATTATGGCACTTAAGGCAATAACTAAAGATCCTAATTTACAAACACTGAATAGTCACCACAAGATGAGCTACATTTTAAGATGGGCCAAGACAAAAACAAGAAATGCAGTACACTATTAAGAATTTTATGCCACTTTTGTAGGTATTTTTCATTTATCAATAAATCATCCAAAAGATAATATAACACTGCAGTCATGAAAATTTACATAGATTTAACTTTTGTGGTCACAATATTAACATTTTATCAATTAAATCTCTCACTTTCTGACACTAAAATGTTCAACTTACTGACATACAACAATGCAAACCAATTCTCAACAAAATTCTGTAAATTGTTTCTGTACCTGTAGTGCTTCTAGGTTTTGAGTTACATAAAATAAAATCTCATCCATTCCTGTTCTTGAGCAGCCAATCTTATCATTATCATTTAATCATTGTACCATAGCATTTACCTGAAACAGATAATTAAAACTTGATAAACAAGAGTCTGGATACATCAGTAATATTTTTATATTACAAGAAAACTACCTGTTGTCCCACACACACCGCCTGGCATATTAATTTTGTGTAGGAGGGAATCAAAGGTCAATCCAGTGTGTGCATGTGACTTATACATTCCAAAATAACCCCAGATAATCAACAAAATTTTAGACTTAATTCGAGCAAATATTTAAGTGCATGTAGTGACTACCTTTCAATTCTGCACAACAAACAATTCATTCAGTACTGTAAGCTAGTCCTACGAAGAATTCCATTCCCATTTACTTAGCCAGTCTCAAACATCAGACATACGAAAACGTTACACCTCCTTTCCCCCACTCTACACCTTTCGTCGAGAGCATGGATCAGAGTTTCTTTAGATTGCGGTTTAACCGACAGAGTGCAGCGTGTTCAATTAGTGAGTGACAACGAAGGTTACGTTGGTAGTTATGCTTATTCATCTTCTGTTTCGTTGGCTGTCGTGAATCGTATAAAATTTATATGTACAAAATTTATACTGGCGTAGTACGGCGGAAATATGACGGCTCCAATAAAGCCATGGGAAGTGCCAGGTGTAAATTCGTGTTCTATGGCACCTACTTCAGGCCTGCAAAATGTCACGTAAGCTTGTTTTTGTGCAAACGTGAGACAGCGACCAATTTCTTCGTTGTTAATGAAGTTTTTTTAGGTTTGCGATGTGCCATGAGTATTTGTAATCTTATAAAACTGTTATTCTTTTACAGGGATTCGAATAGGTTACAAAGTTCAACGCCAATTCCTCCCCTTCAATCCATACCTTCCGGTACACCAGTGGATTTGAGAAGGGTTCGGATTGTTGCAGCACCTCGGATTGTTGCACCACCTCGGGTTGTTGCACCAGCTCCTCCTCCTCGCCCACATAGACCAATACTCGGACAGAATTATGCTCCATATGCCACAAACTATTCACCGTATTCATCCTATGGGAGTTATGGAACCAGTTATGGTGGGTTTCCAGGGATTGGTACATATGGGAGTACATATGGAGGCTATGGTTCTTATGGAAGTTACGGAATGAACCGTTTCGGATATAATCAGACAGGAAATGATCCTGAAACCAGGTATATTAATTTGCCTTATACTGGTGTGCTAAACAACAGATGTAACTTTACTGACTACATACTGCTTTCTTCACGAACACAAAATAGGAGTATGACTCATTAATCTTCCATAATGTAACTTTACAAATTTCCACTCACAGACACTAAAGAATACTGTAACGTCTACGAAAATTAATATATTCAATGCAAATGGTAATGCAGGTATAGTATTTTTGTGGCTGTCTTCAGTATCCTGACACTGTATTGAGACTATACCAGGGTTGGGAACACAACACAGTCACACAGACTGCAGCTACAGTACCCCAGGTATGTGGGGGGACAAAGAACCCACCAACATTAGACTTTCGGGGTTTATTTTAGTGACAGACTTGGTATTCTGTTGCTTATGTACATTTAAAACATAAATTATATTCCATACAGGATGTCTTTGAGGTTATATCCTAATGACAGGATCTCAAATTATAGTTACCATCATACATCTGAGAAACTGTATTGCATCGTGGCTGATCTTATATATAACAACCATGGCTGGACCTTTGGCTTTCATTTTATCAACAGAAACTCAAGCTTGCAGCATGTTGTATCTCGTTACTTGCATAGATATGATATAACAGTGACCGATAAAACAACACATTATAAGCCTGCAGAATGGGATTCTTGCCCTGGCAACTATCATGACAGTCACAGACATGCACACACATACACAGAAACAGTTAAATAAGCATGTTTCACTGGTCACAGCGTCCATGTGGTCTAAAGTATGGGTCTGCAGCCGCTAGCTTGCTGGGATTGCAAGTTTGAATCCTGCCGGAGGCATGGATGTCTGTCTGTTATGAGTGTTGTGTGTGGTCAGGTAGAGGTGTCAGCATCGGGCAGATCTCTTATCCAGTGGAGTCCTACTGAGTGTGGTGTGTCTGAGTATGATCGTGAAGCCTTGATGATGAGGAGGGCCTGGCTCACTAGGGGCTGTTTTGCCATGGGGGTAGAGGGGAAGAAAGAAAGAAAAACAAAGCAAAAAAAAAATCATGTTCAACAAGTGTGACCTGTATTCCATAAATTAGTATTTCAAAGTGTTAGTGCATGTAGAATTGTATACACTGCCATATTCAGATCTGGGGTTCGATTTCTGGCAGGGGCAAGAGATTTTCTTCTCCTCCTGCAGAACATCCAGACTGACTCTGGCATCTAACCAGCCACCCATTCAATGGGTACTGAGGGCTGTTTTAAAAGAGTGGCCAGGCTATGTGGTTGACCACTCACTCCACACTCCCAGTGTACCTTCATGGCTGTACAGGGATAATTCTGTGCTGGTATTTACCTGCTGCAGTTTTTCAGACAAATGTTGGAAGTAGGTGCATGATAAGAAGGCATAAGTAAAGATCACAGTCTTTAAAAGCTGTTTCCATTTATCCTACAAATTTTAAGTGCTGGTTCCAAAACATTAACACATGGTTTAACTTCTGAAATCTTTTTCAGATTTATTCAAATGGCTGAAGAAAGTTCTCGCCCAGCATTCCAGTCAATTGAATCACTTGTCCATGCATTTGGCTCTGTTAGTTTCATGCTGGAATCAACATTCAATGCAATCTACAATTCATTTCGGGCAATACTGGCTGTTGCAGAGAACTTCGGTCGCTTGAGAACAATGTTTGGGCAGGTTTATTCTACATTTGCTGTGATGCGAATTCTGCAGTGGTTATATAAGAAATTGCTCTATTTAATAGGTGAGTACACACACACAGAAAAATGCCCGTTAATTGCATTTGTGTTTCCTCGGTAGATCAACGGGTCATGTGATTTCATCACACAGGACCTGTGAGCAAACCAAGTGCAGTAATTACAGTATACATCTCCTTATCAGTGCCTTATTTTTTTAATTGTTCATTTTTTTTATTTTTTGTTTTTATTTTCAATCCAACCAGCCATACATGTAACTCTGGATATGTCAAGCATAACATAGCTATATACAGGGTGTCCCAGGAGGAATGTGCGAGACTTCGGGAGAGTGTTCCTTATGTTAAACTATACCGATATAACCCAAAACACCTATGTCCAAAGTTGAACGGTTACGAAGATAATGGCCAG
>Ga0123357_10011323_pt1 | contig 11426 bp, 10 predicted proteins | sample TergutEmb28metaG_FD_89873 | JGI IMG/M metagenome (GOLD analysis project Ga0123357, IMG submission 89873) | Embiratermes neotenicus P4 segment gut microbial communities from Petit-Saut dam, French Guiana - Emb289 P4 | ecosystem: Host-associated > Arthropoda: Insects > Digestive system > Gut ...
GAAACATGTAGGAGGTATAGCAAATTTTAAACGAAGTCTTATGTTTTAAATTATTTTATGTAAATAAATATTTTAATAACATAAAACAGTGCAAGTAGTTGGACCATATTTACAATATATATTTACAGTTTGAAGAAGAATTTTGAAAAATATGTTTAAGAGATATTGGCTTTTGTGGGGCGTTACATAGTGTAAACTGGTTTTTAACGTAACGTCCTACAAGAACGGATATATTGCTTGTACTGCGGCGGAAGCATAAAATGTCAAAAATATATTTAATTTTCGAAAACAACGGATAATGTACTGTTTTGTTCGTAAAATCGTAGACTTTCAGTCTACCAAGAAATGTCCCTGCCTCGTTGATTGTCGTGAAGCCTGGGAGCCTCAGACTCCTGGACACATCAGGGTCTGTCCAGGCTCGAGCTTCTCATATCGCTCTACACCTTTCATCCGCTGTTATTTTGTCACCCTAATATTTTGCAAAGAGTACAAATAATGCAGCTCCTCTTTATGAAATTTTCGAAAACTTTCTCTTATTTTGTCCCTCTGTTTTCCAGTTATTCATTTCGGTATTTCCAGTCAGACAACCTAAATCTATGTTCATCTCTCATAGTGTGAAAGATCGTGTCTGACATCCGTACAAAAAGTATAGTTATATGTATATATATATAGTTATATGTATGTATATATATATATATAGTTAACTTCTCAAGAAGGACTCTGCACCATGGAGTAAGTAATAACACAGTAAAATAATATGTAACATATATTATTACTATTATTATTAAGGTTCATGAACAAGAAGACCTAAAGCACACATTTTAAAGTACACATAATTAATCCTTCACCTGCGGTATTACTTGGATATGTAACGTAGTCTGTCCTAAAGGAAGGAACGAAGCTGAAGGAGTTTGAGAAAAGGGTGTGGAGCAGGTATTTGGGCCTCGGCAGTTGGAAACAACTGAAAGGTGTGCACGTTAGCAGTTTTGTAATTTGTACCCTCATCAAATATTATTTGGTTGATTCAATCGCTATAAGTGAGATGAAATGAGCATGTAGCACACATTGTTGACAAAAATGCTTACAGGGTGTAGAATGAAAAACCGAAGGAAAGAGGCAACTCGGAAGACCTTGGTGTAAAAGGGATTATATTACTAAAATGATTCTTAATAAAATAAGACAGAAGGAACTGTTCTGGATTCATCTAGTTTAGGACAGGAACAAGTCGCTGTATCTTGTGAATAAGGTAATTAAATTTCAAAATATGAGCTTTTGGACTTTTTCCATCGTATATATTGAAATGCAACGCATACGACAGAAAAAGTCCAAAACGTTAGCGAGTTAAAATGCCGGACACCATCGACAGAAGCTTCTACAGCGGTATTACTGTAGTACTTAAAGTTTACATTTAATATGATGCGTCGAATTTGTGGACTAAAAGAGGAACCATTAGTTGAATAAAGAGAGACCAACTTGATACCACTTGCTTTATTATTTCATTATTTAATGCCCAACATATTTTGGATGTTAATACATCCATCCTCAGGAGCTTGCGACTTATTTGTTGGGTTATTTCATGGGTTGTATTGTTCTGGTTCGATGTGTGTTGGTGTTACGTTGTGGTTTGACTGTGGTGGTGTGGTATCCGTATGCAAGCTGAGGCACTAGTGCCTGCATACGGATACCACACAACCACAGCCAAACCACAATGTAACACCAACACACATCGAACCAGAACAATACAAACCGTGAAATAGCTCAACAAATAAGTCGCAAGCTCCTGAGGATGGATGTATTAATATCCGAAACATGTTGAGCATTAAATAATGAAATAATAAAGTAAGTGGTATCAAGTTGGTCTCTCCTTATTCGACTATCAAGATGATGCACGGTCCAATAAACATAAGGAACCGTTAGTGTTTCAAGAACTCCACTCTATGGCCTTAGACAGACTGGGAGTCAGACCGTCAAACACTTAAGTCTGTCAGTCAGTTACTTAATGTAGTTATAGTTAATTATTTTGTTTGGTTAATTAGGTACTTAGCTTTGATAATTTTGATATTATGTTATTTTTTGCTCAAAAGTAAGTTACTCAGTTAATTGCTTGCTTACCTGCCTATTTGCTTGGTCAGCCAGTCGGCCAAGTAGTCGGTCATTTAACCAGTCAATCATCCAGTTAGTTAGTTAGTTAGTTAGTTAGTTAGTTAGTTAGTTAGTTAGTTAATTGGTAACTTAGTTAGAAATTATACCTTTTTTAACGAACAATGCATTTTCCGGAAAGCCATTTTTTTCTAGATTTTTACAGAATCTGCCTCTTGTGTTAAACGCCTTCGTTATGTTTACGATAATACCGGCAGAGGGAAGAGAATCCATATTCTAACGTTATAACTCGACCATCCATAACACTGGCTCTCATTTTCTCTTCCCATAAATCTGAGATGCTCGTAAGTGGAATTTTCTTGCCTAGTTGGCTTAAAGCACCTGAAAAAAAAAATAACTTTTTAATCAAGTGAATACATTTTTTGTCGTTACAGAGAGAAAGTATATACCATGCATTCAAATATTTTAACACTTAATTCCATTTCGATTTCCTTAAGAAAAACGGTTCCTTTATACAGCTGAGTTGTAATCTGAAATCAACGGCGCTCTGAGAGTCGGCCGGGGGCGATATTAACCCCCTTCCCCTAACCTATTGACAACTCTATTACATTTCTCTCCATCTTATGAAAATGCATCCATTCTATATAACCGTACCTATTGAAACTGGGCAAGCAGGCAGTCGAGCGGGCGACATATTATGAAGAAGTATTATTGATAGTGGGGCTCTACTGGTTAAGACCGAGAAGAAGGTCCCTCATGGGAGCGAGCATCAAGATTAACTGCCTAGAATCTGTGATTAGAAATCTAGAAATCTGGAATTGTCCTTTCCAAATCCTAGTTTGGAAGGCGGATATCCTCAAAAGAGTAATCTTAGGAGTGTACTTAGTACTTTGTTTATGTGTGTGACTAAACATTACCGATAGTGTCTTAGAGGTAATATTGAAAAGCAAATTTTAAAGTATATGGAAGAATTATTCAAACTTTTTGATGAGGCTTGTGACAAATGGTACAAGATGTATACAGGAAATAAAAACCCAGAATTTCCATGGCAAAAGCAGTATACAAGAACAAAAAAAGAGAATCTCTCCACCAGCAAATCGGATATAAACTTAAGGAAACACCTAATGCATTTCTGCACTTGGAGCACAGCTTCGTGTAGTACTGAAACCTTGGCACTTCGGAAAATAGTATAGAAATAATTTGAAAGTTTTGAAATTTGCCGCAGAAGGATGGAGATGATCAATTAGACCGATCGTGTGAGAAATGAAAAAGTATTACGTACATTTAAGTGGGGAAGGAACATCATTAACACAATACAGGGTATCTTATGTTTATTAACGGCCGAAACATGTTGAGCATTGAATGAGTATTGAATATATAATAAAATAAGTGGCATCAAGTTGGTTTCTCTTTACTCAACTACAATACAGGGTATACACAAAAGAATGGTGCGGTTTCAAAAGTTAACAAGTAATTTATTTCTCACCTTACACGGGCACAACGTACACCGTCAGCAGCAGCAACTGTCCAAGTTTCTCATGTGCTACCAGCAGTTCGCTTCTCATGCTTACTGCTGGGCCGCGGGGCCAGTTTCCAAGATGGCGTCGCAGCAGGAAAAGTCTTTCTGTGTGCTCCGTTTTGAGGTGTCCAGATCTGTGATTACAGTGCAGCGTGAGTTTCGTGCACTGTAATCACAGATCTGGACACCTCAAAACGGGGCACACAGAAAGCCTTTTCCTGCTGCGACGCCATCTTGGAAACTGGCCCCGCGGCCCAGCAGTAAGCATAAGAAGCGAACTGCTGGTAGCGCAGGAGATACTTGGACAGTTGCTGATGGTGCTGACGGTGTACGTTGTGCCCGTGTAAGGTAAGAAATAAATTCTTGTTAACTTTTGAAACCGCATCATTCTTTTGTGTATACCCTGTATAACGAAAGAAGTCTAACTGGATTGGTCACATCTTGCGTAGAAACTGCCTTCTGAAACACCCTACTGAAGGAAACTTAGTGAGGAGGATAGAGGTGACGGGAAGACGAGGAAGAAGGTATGAAGCAAATACTGAATAACTGTCAAGAAATTAGAAGACACTGTAAATTGGAAGAGGAAGCACTAGATCACACTCTGTGGAGAACTCTCTTCTGTAGGGTCATGGACCTGTCGCAGACAGACTGCGTTGTTGTGACGGTGGTGATGATGGAAGGAAGAGGTTTTGCGTAATTGAAATATTATCCTACTTTTGTCTCGCGTTACTGAGTAAAAAATCACTAAAACCCCGAGTCTCAAACATAAGCCATATGCACTCACACTGGAACCACCTTCCTGGCTGAATTTCCAGTAGAATGTCCAAGCAAATGCTGATAATGTATCTCTCCATACACGATTATATAGGTAACTGAACGAAACAAATAGCTGCGGTTTGTACGCCGAGCATCGTAAGAATTTCAACTCCGTGTGTCGTTTTTGATAAAAGGCGCGGCCAAAACTGAAAAATATGGAAATACAGAGTGGCCCAAAAATAATTATACAATTTGACATGAAAAATGAGTAACTTTTTTTGAGCCACTCTGTATATATTGATATAGGGAACACACATGCCATCATAAATTTATCTGTTGCGATATGTAGGTCTCTGCCGTCTTACATTGTCGCTACTTCAGGCACAAATATTCTAGTTCCAATGTTAGTCACACAACCATACTTTGTTATATATAATAATGCATTATTGCTTTATTTTATTCTGTTGAACATATCATTTAGCCTTAAAATCACGATGAATTATGAACATTGCCTCCTTCTGGTAGTGACGCAGGCTGGTACAAATGTACTGAAGCATCGGACAAACATCTTTCCTAATATTCTGTATAGGAGATTAAATTTTTACCAGTCTACACTGTGTCATTTCCCAGAAACGGATGATAATATTAACTATCGCGGTAACCTAATATCTAGAATTAGCACATTTGTTTGCAAAAGTTATGCGTGAGCCTTTTTGGATTCTGCGAAAAATTATGACTTTAGGAGATGGGTCTTTGGAAAGTAGGGCATTATGTTGGACTAGTATACATTCAAATCGAATTCCCAAATTTGTTCTCCTTCAAACCTTAGGTTTAATATAAATTTTCAATTTAGGATTTGACATAATTTAAGGTCTTTCACTGGTGGGTGTAGCTGCGAGGGAACTCAGAAGGGATAAACGTTTTTTGGGGAGAAGAAGCTTCTGAATGACGGTATATAATACTAGTAGCTACAAGGTGATTATATGCAATGAAGCCGTTACTTTCACCGTAGTTACTTCAAATGTCCATAATACATTTTGTCGACGGGAGTTACTTGGTAAGGGGACCGTCGCCTGTGAGAGCTGCATATGGCACAAACGCTACCCCGCTGTGTTTGTCTTTCGAACGGATTCCTATTATAGAATAAGTTTTCAAAACTCCATTTATGCCTTGAAATACTGTTGCTTCTCTCGGCGTTCGTCTGACACAAATTACAATATTCATAGTAATATTAATGTTAGGTTAGGTATTTGCTGTTATTGCACAAATGTTATGAAGGTGTGCAGATGACAGTGAAAGACGCCTGTCTTTATCAGTTTGTTGCTTTGCTGTGTATGTCTTTGCGAGAATACATTGTTTTAATTTTCATTAACATTTTTATTGCAAATTCCTACAATTCATCCGAAAAGGAAAACACTTCTCGGACCTTCCCATGCTTTAGGCGGTTAGCCGCTGGCGCCTCACCGCAGAGGCATGTTCGATCCCAGACCAATCCGATTTATGGTGAAATAAGGGGTACTGCTGCACATTGTCCCATATAAGTATCATTCCACTCTTACTGCACAATTATTCATTAATCTATCACTAGAACCTGGAATATGACAGCGTCATTAAAAACAAAAAGAAAGAACAAAACAAAAATTAAGACGGATCTTAAACAAATTGGGTTGTAAAGAACGGAGTTGGATTCATCTGGCCCAGAGAAGGAGCTAATTGCTTGTTTTTGAAACCACGGATGTGAAGCAAGCAGATTGCTGGATCCGATTTCGTACGGTTTTAGGCGTGCTCGCAAAATTGTGAAAAGTGACTATTAGCACCTTTATGTCTGTCCGTCTGTCTGTCCATCTGTCCTTTCGCACAGAACAACTCTGCTACCATTGGATGGATTTTCATGAAAATTCATATTTAAAATTCTTCGAAAATCGGTCAGAAAATTCATGTTTTATTAATATCTGATAAAAATAATCGGTACCTTACACGAACTCTTCTCAGAATGATGAATGTTTCGGACAAAGTTTTAGAGAAAATCAAAGCACACTCTTTATTTCCAATGGTTTTTTTCTTCTGAAAATCTAACCGTTTATGGGACAATGTGGAAAATTACGTTGGAACCAGACAGGCCACAGATGACAATACAATATGACGCAAGCGTGTTGTCTGTAGGATAAATGAGGCTACAGATGCACACTCAGAATATGTAATACTTATTGCTTTCCCAGGTAACAATGGTTAAGCGAACGCGCCTCAGTGTTACATTATACGTGCATTGCCTCTGTTGTTGTCTTTCTGAACGTAGATACTTTTCGCACATTTCTGCTTTCTTCTTTGTCTTGGTAGAAATTTTTCTGTGGGCTGAAGAGACACTAAAGCAGTCATACCACAAGTCCACAGGAATATTTACTCTCCTTTGTACGTAATATGGACCAAATTATTTTAATTCACGCCATCCCATCATATTCCTAACAGATTTATTTTAATATTATGCTGTCTACAGTCAGATCTTTCAAATGATCTGTTCCCAAGATGTTTCCTTCCCAGGCAATATACCATTTTCTCTTCTCCATATTTCCCGGCCATCTCATCTAATCTTTTTAAAGAAACAAGCAACCACAGTAAAGTTTATGTTTCATAAAATTATTCTTATAGTGCTCTTTTCTTGATTATGGCACACACGAACACCTCGCTGCTTGTATTGAACAAGAAGTGATGAGCGTCAGATAAAACACACGTTGAGCACATTTCTTACCCTCTTATAGCTGTTGGAGATATGTATGGGGGAATAAAGTTGAGGCAATCTTTTCTGTACACATGGTCGCGAGGCACGATTTTTCATCTTCATTTTGAATGTCCGTTCGGAGAGAGAGCTCGAATCTTCCTCACATTTCATGTGTTTGCCAGCCGGACGGCAGATCTGTCCAATAAAGGTCGCTTCTCTGGAGGGGCTTCGTAGAAATCATGCCCAAGATTAATCACTGCTCAGCATGGGTGACTGCTCTGAGGCAGGCTCCACTGAACTGACAGTTCAGTGGTACCAACTTACCACGAAATTCAAATAAGCCCATTCTTAAACTAAATTTTAATAGTAACAAATATCCCGACATTCAGTGTCAAAATTAAAAAGGCAAAACTTGGTAATTAGTAACGGGTATATTTTAACATGTTGTAATAACTTGATACACTTTAGTGTAAACTTTGTCTTTTTTAATGATCTTCGAGAATATTGATGGCCGCAACAGAAATATAATAATAATAATAATATAAATAATAAACAAATGATCTACATGGTTTGGTGTGAAAACTGATACTCTAACATGGGATGTCGAAGACATGGCGAAGTATACAATTTTTTTTACTAAAGCAATATTCAGAAACCCTGGAAAACTGGCGTGTTTGGTTAATCTGATTGTACTGATGTCACTGTTGATGTAATAGTTGATCCTAAGAAGAAGAAAGTAGCACGAGGAAAAGAAAACTGTGTCACGAACCTATTCTCCTTGTTATTAACCGAAAACTTCGATAGTGATCGCAAACCAATCCCACTCTATTTTCTCCAGCCTACTCCCGCTGCATTTCTGCCAGGGTAGACTATTCGAAGGCAGCCTGCAACGTAGGAAATGGAATATGTGGCCAGACACGTCGTCTGTACGATACACTTATGTATGGATAATTCAAGCTGACAACACAAACAACCCAAGTTGATTTTGCTGCACAACTCATACTAAAGCACCATATGTTTTCCCGTTTAACGCACTGAATTGATAACATCTCTCCTCTATGTGAGGATCCGACTTTTAATTAAGCATCATTGCATTGTTTATGGCATTACCTGCACAACATTAGCTCTATTATTGTGAGTACTTCTCTCTGTCGTGCATTACACAGGAAGGGACGGACGAAAAACTTGTCATCCTCCTGATTACAATTACCGTTTTACAGACCGTACAGTTCAATACGACGAAATCGGTTTTCGTTCGTTACTTTTCGATGTATGTAACAGTGGCGTGTCAACAGCAGATTTACAACTGGCTTTCCATGCTCTAAAAGCTGAACCGGACACATCCTAGTAGATGCCATTAGTTCCTCCATTTAACTCGTCCTTCGTTTTGTTACTAGTATTAGCAAATAGCCTTAGTAATGTAAAACATGACTTGAAGCAATCAGGCATGAGATAACCTATAAAATGCAATAGGCCTAACAAGAACAACATTTTTAAATATCTCATCATTATAATATTTTATTATCCAACAGATGCACAAATATATAATTCGTAGATACTGTTAGAATTATTATAAAATATTTTAAAATATTTAAAATTGCTCCAACATTTTTCGGATCACAAGGTATCCATCATCAGGGAGCTTTATACAGTGCTTGGCTAAAATTACAGTAATAGTTCTATCATGTCCGTTGATATGGACGTAGTCGGTGTTATGGCAGCATATTTACTCGTGGTGCGTGTGTGTACTGCACAGTCTAGACAGGCACTCTCTAGACTGTGCATTACACACATAATAATTCCAGTTGTATCTACGAATTATATATTTGTGCATCTGTTGGATAATAAAGTATTTCAATCGTCATTGATTCACGGTACACTCATGAAGATCTCATCATTATGTCCGTGAAGAGAAGTTCGTCATCAGGTTATGCTGTCGGTAACGGTACCTCACGTCACAGTCACAATCCTACGTCAGGATAAGAAAGTTCTAAGTGTTAAGGTTTGTGTATTTTTGCAATAGTATACATACTCGCCAATGAGGAGAGTGGGGACCTGAGGTTATAGCGCCACTCATTCTTACTCTAACCTTTATATGCAGGCGAGTAGGCAGCTGCAGACCTCGGCCGCTTTATGCAAAGCAAGGTCTGTGGTACCCACTGAATGGGAGAAGGGAAGGGCCCCTGAAACACTCTGGGTAAGAAGATAGGAAATTTCCTACCCCTACCGAGATTCGAACCACGATTTATCGGTTGCACGAACGTGGCCTCTACCGACTGCACTATCCCGAGTTTATTTCTTCTGTCTTCGTTGATTAATACCATTTCATATCCGTCAAATAATGTATTTTGTAATAGTCTCAAGAGATATGATGACGTGTATTCTGGGAGGTATATGTCGGCTTTCAGAGAAACCTGTTGCCAGAATCTGTCTAATGGTTCCTCTGAAACGCCGGTACGTATCTACCAGACCACACGGCGTCACATTCCAGAGGGCTGTCATCTTCGTATCCACCACCGCGTAAACCTGACTTCTCATACTTTAATAGGGAACGTTGTAATCGATTGTACTCACATTTCCCGACAGACCACGCTAACAAGGTCGTATCCTTGGCAGATATCACTTGTGTCCGTCTGCTGTTTCTCTTGCAGTAAATAAGGAATAGAAATTAATAGGAGTAGATCCAGTTACTCTGACTACAGCTACAACTGCAGCTAGCTATCTGTGCCAACGTTCATTGGACTGGCGTCCGCTGAGACAGTTATTGGCTTCTGGCTGCGTCATATTGTTTCTGCTTCTGGCTGACTAGAATCGTCATATGACTGTAGACGTCAGCCGTCATTAATATCGTCTTAACGAAACACAAGCTCCGGGATCGCAACATTTGTAACAGGGACCCATCCTGCTGTGGGTAGGATACTCAAGCAGCCTTCATTGTGAATGTTAACCGGTTTTAAACTTATTGACTTTTGAACTAACTCAGTGTATCTAATTTTGATAAATAATTTACTTTATGGTATTCTAACTTGTGCGTAATTTTCGAAAATCCATTTGTTATTAAAGTTTTAACTGATTTAATGTGTCTAATTTTATGAAATCGATTATTTATTGATACTTTATCCACCTGAATTTGTCTGGCTTCGGTAAACAGAACCTCATTGAAGTTGTAACTAACTTCATATACCCAATTTTAGTAAATCGATTCATTATTGTTGTTTTAACTAACTTAGTGCGTCTGGTTTTGTTAAAACGAATTCTGAAGATCCCTCTGGTTCTGGATCACATCAAGTGTTAAATGTGTTTACGTTTCTAATTGCTCTAACAAGTTCAAGAATCTGCGTTGGTCTTACAATTAAGGTTTACAGTTAGTTTATGTTTTTCTAAAGCTTCTATATTCAGAGTAGATATTTATTATTTTGTTAAATTTATATCAGCGCTCTTTCGGGCTGTAACATTCAGTTGCACTTCAAGTTATTTTTTCATAGTTTTTAATTATGCGTGTTTTATTATTGTCAAACCTTACACAAGTAATCAGAAACATGTCGGGTTGAATAACATACACTTTACTTTGTGTTCTCTTTGACAGTAAGGACATAAAATATGTCTTTTCATAAGGCAAATTCGGCACACCAGATATTAAGTAGCATATGTAGCCTTTGTACAGTTACACTCGTAGACATTCTTTATTGCCGTGAGTGAATAAATTGAAGGCTTGGTAAGAAGTTATAGTTTCTATTGTACTCCATGTCCCAAATTTCAAAAAAGTGCGCTAACGTCAGTTAAATTCTCTTACTATAATGCAAATTAAATATTATAATTATAACAAGTTAGGGTCATTAAAACATTTGAGCCCACATTTTAAAGGAAGCATGAATTTAATCCTCTAATTCTTAAAAAAAGAAGCTATTACACAGAACGATAGAATATCATATGAAATATGTATATATTCTAGGCATTTATTTTATATTTACAATCAAAGTCAACACTTTTCTTGTTAAATTATTCTTTCATATTGCATACATTCAAGGAAACCAATTAGACGCTTAATTCCTGGTTAATGTATTTCAAGAATCGCAATCTGGTTTCCTTACGCTCCAGTGTAGTGCTACATGTTATTGTTGAAAACAGATCATTTATTGTAGTTAATGAATTTTAAGGTATATGAACAACAAAAATTCGAAAATAACACTTTTATAAAAATTAAACTTCAGCTTTTAGCACTGACCTTTCCGCTCCTGTTTATCGTAAATTCGGACCTTGTACAATATTCGATTTCCAGTCATATTAACCCTGAAAACGTGTCTGACGAGAAAACATTATTTGCCACACACGCAC
>Ga0123357_10011324_pt1 | contig 11426 bp, 6 predicted proteins | sample TergutEmb28metaG_FD_89873 | JGI IMG/M metagenome (GOLD analysis project Ga0123357, IMG submission 89873) | Embiratermes neotenicus P4 segment gut microbial communities from Petit-Saut dam, French Guiana - Emb289 P4 | ecosystem: Host-associated > Arthropoda: Insects > Digestive system > Gut ...
TGAAAAATCAAATTCTGCGCAAAATCTCCGCTGCCGAATCCTATCCGTTGCAGCCATGAAAGTTTGTAGAATCCTTTCGATTCTTTAATTGTAGCATCCATAAATTATTATTGTTAAATTGTTTAATCGCTAAATTGAATTTACCATTTACCATTTACTATTTACCGTTTACTATTTACTATTTCACTAAATCATTAACCGCATTTGCTAAAAAAATATAACTTGGCGCCATACTTACCACATACTCGTTTTCACCCCAAAAGAAGGGCCAGTCTTCCTTGTTTTCAGGAAAATCAGGCTTTAAAATCAACACGCCCGGAACAATGCCTCCCGCTATGAATGTGAAATCAGCGCGGTTATTGCCGTAAGCCACTCGTTTCGATTCGGTTCCCACTGCCGAAACAAATGAAATATCGCTGTCGGGATGACAACCGAAAATATAGTTTAATCCCCTGTAAACAGTTTCTTTATCCACTAATTCGGGGAAAGATTTGTATAAAAGATAAGCGGTGATCGCCATTTGAACAATTCTGCCGTTTCCAGCCCATCCGCCGGGGGATAAAAAGACGCCAAACGGATTCGTTTTGCTCCAAGCGGCGGTTTGTTCCATATACTTTTTTACGGCTGGTTCTACCTGTTGTTTGAACGATGCATCCATCAACGGAATAGCTTGGGCAATCAGCGAAGCGAATCGTCCGAACTGTTTTTCAATTTCGGGGTACATTTCGAGGATGCGGTTTTTATATTGTGCCTCGCCGGTCGCGTGCAGCAATTCGATAGCTGCCCGCAATTCTTCCATGTCCAACGGTCCGCCGACAGTATTCAGTCCGGAAATATCAACGATATCAGGGTTGTGACTGTGCTCATCCTTCCATATTTTTCGAGCAGTGGAAAGACATTCGGTAGCTAATTTTGCATCGTAATCTTTCAAAGTGCGGGAAGCGGCAGCCAGAGCAGCGGCAGAACCATAATTGAGCGGTGTTGACCGGTTGGTAAAAGCCCAGCGGTCGCCGGTATTGTTTACCGCATCGCCCAAGTTCCGGTATTCCTCAAGCCGCGATGCTATAATCCCGTTGATTGCATATCCTACGGCTTTTTGCTGCGCCAATAATTGCAATACGCCATGTTCAATTTGTTGCAGAATATCGGGTTTACCGTCTGGTAGATGCATTTCCACGTATCTGTTTTTTTCATTGACGGTGGTTTCATCGCGTTTCAAATCGAAATATTCATACGCACGAACCAAATCCAAAACGACCGACTGCTGTGTTTGGGTACGAATATCGAAATCGCCGGCATCGTACCAACCGCCAACGTTCAGTCCGGGAATATGTTCCAGCGGTTTGAAACGATTGCCTGTAACCGCTCCCTGCACATACAAGTCGAAATGACGATGATTGACCGGAGCCTGCAAAGCGTCGCCCAAATGAGAAGCTCCATGCCATACGCGATAAGCTTCGCGCACAAGCACATGATCCATTTGTACGGGCAAATAAACGTCCAGCGTCGGTTGCCATACATTTTTGTAAACATCGCCGGCTATACGGAAAGGCGCTGTGGCGACATCGCCATATTTCAAACGGTATATGCCTGAATCTTTGACAGCGGAGAAATCGAAAGTGAGGTAATGGTAACGCAAATAATTACCCCATGATTTCGGTTTGCCGTTCAAAACGGTTGTGATGTTCCCATCGCTGTTTATTTTTTGTAATTGAATAGATGATAAAGGATTATCATTTTTGTCCAGTTCGACAACCGCTATTTTTTCCTGATTGGGATGATAGCCCGCTTGCGAATGTGCAATAACGGCGCGGCGCGTCCAATCCGGAATCGTTTGGGCGGTGATAAACCATTCGGCTATTTTACCCGATTTGCCTGCGGGCAAAAGGCTTCGTACGACAAACCAACCGTTTTGGGCTTTATTTCGTCCGTCGAATAACATCAACTCGTTATCTAAACTGCGGATAGTTATGTTTCTTTCCGGATCGCCGGGAGCTAAGGATATTTGTTTTCCGGTAGCCAAAGGCAAAGGTTCCGTTTCGCCGTTTATTGTTTGCATATCTCCCGCAGGATAAAGCGGAAACGTACCGGTTGTTTCGTCCATGCAATAGGACTTGCCGAAATAGGCGGAAGGCAAAAATTCCAGATTCAGTCCGGCAATTCCTTTTAGCGCCTCCGGAAGAAGATGATCGGTATATACGCTCAAATAAAACCCTCCGTTGCGAGCTTCTCCGCAAATACTGTATTGAAAATTGTAGTTTGGATATTTCAGAACAGCTTCAATGCGTTGATTTTTGCGGTCGATTTTCCGTTCTACCAATTCAGGAATAGGATCCCACTGTCCGGGCGCCGGATTCAGGCGCACGTCGCCATTGGTTGCCGTACGAACGCCATGATGAATTATTTCCACTCCGCTGATTTTAGCGTCGTCGAACAAATTGTCGTACCAATTGCTGAAAACCAGAATATTCAATCCACGCGTTTCAAAATAGCTCGAATCGTTCAAACACAACTTTTGCGATTGCAGGGGAGAATGATGAGCGTTGCAACTTGAAAAAATCAAGATTAACAATAAAACGCTTGATAGCCGGAGGCTGGCTTTTAAGACGACGAAGGCTGGAGTTTTCGCCAAGCCAAAGAAGCCGAAGTAACCTGTATGCCGGTTTTTTATGATATTCATTATTTTTTAACTTTCAATTATCAATTAATTACGTGGCTTTTCTTCTTCCGACAATTTCAAATAGGATGCTTCAAACCAACCGGTTCCGCCTCCTGCCTCAACAAGAAACTTCACCTCATACAAATCGCTGCCCATTTTCATATCGTCGAATGTTTCCCATTCCTTAAAATGCTCGGTTATTGCTATCGAACCGCACATCGGAGTTCCCGGAGAGTTATTGGCTCTCTGGCGCACGCTAAAGTATTGGGGAAATGCTTGACCATTGTCCAGAATATTACCTGAGCCGGCGGGTCTTACATTCCTATAGATTTTATACATTACGCCTTCGGATGTTGTAAAATCACCTTTATAAGTTCCTAAAATTCCTGAAGAACTCAGTATTTCGCCCTCATACCAGTCTTCGACAATATACCATTCGACCAATGGATTTTTAGTCCAGCCATAAGCGCCGATATAGGAATAACCGCCACCTGTGCCGTTTGCCGACCGTGTATAGTTGTAATCCGCATAAAAATTTTTGTAGCCGGTATAAGGTTTGCCCTGATCTAAATAAAAACCCACGCGTCCCAAGTAATCATGTGCGTTGTTCCATTCCGTCCGGAAAGCCGCTCCTCCGCCCTGATTGGGTCCGAACCATAAAAGCGAGTTATTATTTCCGCCCTCCGTCCACATTTCATAACCGTAAGGAGATCCGGCAAGCGGTATGTCGCCGCCGGAATTTTTGGTAAATGTCTGCACTCCTTGCGCCGTCCGGATCAATCCTTCAGTCTGAAGACAAGATGCGATCTCGCATTGAAACGGCGAAGCGGGTAACCCTTCCTTATTATACAGATTCGCTCCTACCGGATTATCCGCCCATGCATAACGTACTTTCACAGGTTGAATTATTTCGTCATTCCAAACGATTATACGTTTTCCGTCGATGATGGCGTGAGCTGTTTTAAAAATACCGTCGGCGCCGGCAACAGCAAAACCTTTTAATTCATTCACAGGCATCAAATTATCGGTACCAGCTCTAAAAGAAAGAATTACCCGGTTTCCGCCCGTTGTGTTCGACTGATAAACAGGACCGTCGCATACAATTTTTTCGCCGTAAGCGAGATTGCGCGCTTGCAATACCAATCGTTTCCCTACATCTTTTTTGTTGCGCGGATGAATATCGTTCCATTCTCCCAAATCTATTGCTACAGCCATACCCGTATTCGGAACGGTCTGATACAATTTTCGCTGCACATCGCGCAATTCCGCCCAATCGCTTTGTTGCTGCAATAAAGCGGGTTTCATGAAATTAGCCAATTGGACGCCAATAAAAGGAATGCTATCTCCCCATAAATTTCGCCAATCGCCGATTAGCGTTGTCATCAAACCGTAATATTCATTGTATCTGCCGGTATTCGATTCGCCTTGATACCAGACAATTCCCTTGAAAGCAATATTTTTCAGCGGGGCAATCATCGCATTGTAAAGTCCGGTAGGTTTATATTGGAAAGTGATTCCTCCGGCGGGCATCGGCGGCATGAGCGTTCCTGTATTGTATTTCCATTGACCTTCCAAGCTGATTTCCGCATCGGGGAAAACCAATTTATAGGGTTTATCTGCAACAAATTCCGGAAATCCCGTTTGGCTGACCAAGCGTACCGTGATTTGGTTTTTTCCCGCTTTCAGGATATTAGCGGGAATGGCGTAATTTCGCGGAGGATATTGATAGCCGGTCGTGCCGACGCATTTTCCATTGACGAATATGGAATCGGCGTCCACAATACGACCCATGTAAAGCATTGCCGGTTGATTTTCGTATTTTGAAGGAATATCAATGGTTTTCCTGAACCAGAACACGCCGTTCACCGGACGGGAATCTTTTTGTCCCCAACGGTTATTCAGTAAATCGGCGGTTGCCCACAAACGGTCGTCGTATTGCGGCGAATACCATTTCACTGCTTCGGTCAAGCCTTTGTCCTGTTCGTCTAAAACTTTATTCCAGCGTTGTCCGGGCAAGGAACCCAGCCGGAGCATTTCTTTTACAAATTCGTCGGATTGACAGGCGCGCATATCGTTCAGCAAGGCAGGGTAAGGTTTCAAAGCTTCTTCACTTATCCATGCTTCTGCCGGCGAACCTCCTACGCTGGAGTTGATTATCCCGACAGGGACGCCGGTTTTTTCAAACAATTCTTTCGCAAAGAAATAAGCAACTGCCGAAAAATCGGGCGCTGTTTCGGGATTTAATTCCACCCATGAACAGGGCGGTACGTCTTCTTGCGGACCATGAAAATTATAGCTCAGCGGTATTTTCACATAATGGATTTTCGGGTTTCCGTAGCTTTCTATTTCTTTGCCGAACATCGTCATGACGCGGGAAACAGGCGTTTCCATATTCGATTGTCCGGAGCAGAGCCATACGTCGCCGAATAATACATTATTGATTTCAATGGTATTGATTTTGATTGTATAAGGACCTCCCGCTTTTTGTGGCGGAAGTTGTATTTCCCATTTGCCGTCGGCGCCGGTTTGGGTCGTGTAGGGGCGTAATGCTTTACGCCCACTGAGGATTGATGGATTGAAATTAACAGTTACTTTTTCGCCGGGCGAAGCCCATCCCCAAAGTTTGACCGGAGCGTCGCGTTGCAGCACCATGCCGTCGCTGATTAATTGCGGCAGGCGAACTTGCCCTGAAGCGACGAAGATCGTCATCAGAAAAACCGGGAAAAAAATTATTTTTTGCAACGCTTTCATTTTTTTGTATTTCTCAAAGGACATATTTCTTCCATGTCTTGAAGCGAGGAGGCGGTGGAATTACCCAATTCGCCTCCCAACATCAAAAAAGGGTGAATAAAATCAGGGAAGACAATATGACCTTTTGTTGCATACGAAACGGTTAATCAATTATATCCCGGATTTTGATAAGCGGCTTTGTCGGCGTCATTCATATCAAGACCATCAATTTGCCCTTGTGGAATTGGACGTAAATAATTCTGGGGAGTTATGGTACGAGTACCATGATATTGATTATGATTGTCCCAAGTACACTCTGCTTTAACATTTGATCCGCAGATTGTAAATGTAGCGGCATAATCAGACCATTTTTGCGTGCGTACCAAATCCATCCAGCGGTAGCCTTCTCCGAAAAATTCGCGGCTACGTTCTGCCAAGATGTAGTCGATAGTAATAGTCGCTGGCGTTGCGGCAACCGTTTCTGCACTGTGGTCTTCATTTATTGTTATTTGTTGTCCGTTATTGAAATGCCATATACCGGCGCGAGCGCGAAGTACATTCACGAGTCTGTAGGCATTCGCATTGTCGCCAAGTTTTACGGCGGCTTCTGCAGCAATCAAATAAAATTCTGAGAATTTAGCAATATTATAAGGACGAGTACTGCTGCCATTGGGTTGACCTAATCCTCCATTATTATCCGTACGATAGGGTCCAAGTTTCCAATTGCCCGGATAACATATTCTACTGAAGTGACTGGGTTCTATGACAAAATCCGCTCTTCCGGGTAAAACCCCTGCACCAATGTTACTCTTGTAAACCGAATTAGAGTAGTCTACACCTGTTGTATCATTAGGTAAAAATGTAAAAACAGCATCTCCAGCGCTAATTGGCAGGAAATTGGCATTATACAATTGGGAGTATTGATTAAGACCGGTACCGCTCAAATTAAAATTGGCACGATAAGAAGTTACAAAAGTACCATCATAGCGCGAATCATTGGTTTTATCGGCAAAAGTATTGTAAAATACTTCCAAAGGAGGACAGTTCATAGTCCAAGGACGCCCTAAATCTTGTGTTGCTGCGCGTTGAACAGAATTTACGCCTACCCATGACGTATTTGACGTACTACTTTGAGTCCCAGTATAATTAAAAGTCCAAAACCATCCTGTAAAGTTATCAGGACCGGCAAGGGAACCTGTACTATAGGAGAGGCTCGCTCCATTATAAAATTCACTTTGTTGGGTATGGTCAGCATATAAGAGTATCTCGCTATTACGATCGTTAGTACCTGAGTTCACGTCATAAAATGTAGGTTGTAAGCCGAAAGTACCACTGTTCTGATTATCGCCGAATAGTCCTTTACTTGGGCTGTCAATGGCGGTTGTAGCCACTGTGTAAGCCTGCTGGTAATACCACTGAGCATTGTGTCCATCCGGATCGGTGCGATCGCAAGTGGGATAGGTAGGAATATTGTTTGGATTTTCAAGCCACCATCCATACGTTAAATAGGCTTTTGCCAAAAATAACTGAGCAACGGTTTTTGAGACTCCTCCTTGTATGCGGGAATCGCCCAAATCGTTAATTGCTTGCAGTAAATCGGGGAAAATAGCTTTTGTATATACTTCAGGGACAGTATTGCGTACAGAGGTTCTGACCGGAGATGTGTTAAATTTAAGTTCTCCGCTACCCAAATCCAAAGGTACGCCTCCATAGTTTTGTACCAACAAAAAGTATTCAAATCCACGAAAAAAACGAGCTTCAGCTATCAGCGCCGGAGCAACTCCTGCAACCTCGCCATTGTCAATTACTCCACTGGCAGTGTTAATGGCAGGAAATGCCTGTCCCCATAAAAAATTGGAATTAGGACTTTGAGTATCAATGTGATATGTACCTGAAAAATCAAGTCGCCCGATATTGCCATCATCATTTTGCCCCCATGTTGCTTCGTCGGTGCCGCCTTCATAAGAATTCATAAAATAACCGCTACCATACAGTCGAAGACCGGCATATAAAGATGTTAGTCCGCCTTCTACTCCTGCTTCTGTTTTAAAAAATTCCGGAGTAAATGAACTGCGCGGCGTTTCCTTCAAAATATCGGAGCATCCTGCTAAAAACCATATAAGCAATGCTCCAACTAAACTTGTATAATATATGTATCTTTTCATTGTTTGTTTGAATTAGAATGTTACATTAAGACCTATCATATAGTTGTGTGTGGAAGGCGTGTTAAAGCCTACAATCAACAAACGCGACAAATTTTGATTTGCCCCTGAGGTCACCACACTGGAATCATTGGCATACGCATTGGTTTCCGGATCCATACCAGACTGGTTATGATAAGGCGAGAATAATATCAACGGATTCTGCACGGTAAAGTAAACGCGCAACTTTTGAATTCCTGCTTTCTGCAAGCTTTTCGGATCGAAATTATACCCTAAGGTAGCAGTTCCTACTTTCAGATAAGTTCCACTAAAATAACCCATTGTAGAACCGTGCATTGGACCGTTCGATCCCCAGAGACCAGCTCCCGGATCGGGATATTTGCCATTTTGATTGTCAGGCGTCCAGTAATCAATTTTTACTTGCGCCCAACGTCCCTGTTCCATATTGAGATATCCGCTTGAACCATAAATGGCGCTGTTGAGGAGACCGCCATTTTGGAACGAACCTACGAGCGTCAAATCAATTCCTTTGTAGGCTACGCGCGTATTAAAACCGCCTACCCAATTAGGATCAGCGTCAAGAACTTGCATATCATCAGGTCCAACAAACCGCGTTGGAGTGCCGTCGGCGTTATAAGTACCGGTATAAAGCACTTTAATCATACCGGGAGTAGCTCCTGCTCCTTCATACAATTTTACCTGATCTGCTTCTGATTGCTGCCAGATTCCAATTTTTTTATAGTCGTAAATAACGTTTAACGGATGACCGACAAACAACCAGTTATTTACGTCTTGCTGTTGCCCGGAAGCAAGCGCTGTTATTCTGTTCTTATTGCCGGCAAAATTGACGCCGGCATCCCATTGCCAATCCCTTGTTTTGATTATTGATCCATTGAGCGTAAGTTCCCATCCTTTGTTTGAAGTAGATCCTACATTAGCCGTATAGCTGCTAACTCCGGAAGTTGGCGGTAATCCCAAACTTAATAAAAGGTTGTGCGTATTAGTTGCGTAATATTCAAACGTTCCTGACAGGCGGCTTTTTAATAACGTAAAGTCTAATCCTACATTGGATGTAGTAGAATATTCCCATCCTAAATTGGTATTCGGCAATACGTTTACATAATATCCGGTAGCATAACCTGTAGTTCCAAAATTATAAGGAACTGTTTTTAGACCTCCAAGCGTTGCGTAAGGCGCTATCGCTTGGTTGGATGTTTGTCCAAATCCAACGCGCAATTTCAATGCGTCAAGCCACGAAATATTTTGCATAAATGCTTCTTTACCGATATTCCATCCTGCGGATACTGCCGGATAGGTATGCCATTGATGTCCTGGAGCCAATCGGGAAGATCCATCGGAACGGAGGGCAGCGCTAATCATATATCGATCATCATACGAATACATCACGCGTCCCATCCACGATTCCAAACCATACACCTGATAACTTTGATTATCGGGATTAATCGTTATGTCATCATTATTACTGGTGGAACTATTTCCTAAGTTGAAGTATTGAAAAGCATCTGAAGCAATATTCTTCCGTGAAATGGATGATTTGTTGTAAAAAGTTTGTTCACAAGAGTACAAGGCAACTACGCTTAATTGATGTTTTTCAGCAAAAGTACGATCATACATCAACAAGTTTTCATCCGTCCAATTATACTGGAGTGTGTTATTAATAGATGCTGAATTTGGGTTATTCGGGTCAGTGCTAAACACGCCTTGCCCTGTATAAGTACCTCCACTGCTTTGCCTGTAGTTTCCTCCAAGATTAACACGGGCTTTCAACCCTTCTATACCCGGAATTTCCAGTTCGCCATACGCAGAGTTGTACGACCCAAACGCCTTGGTTTGGTCAGCCCATGTGTCGCCTAAATCAGACAGAGTCGATCGCGTATGTACATAGTATTTATCGTTGAATGTTGATCCTCCTGACACCACTAAGGTTTTAAAAGTGCCATCAGCGTTGTATGGATCAGTTAGAGGAGTTGGACGTACAACATCTCCTAAACCTATGCTGGCTCCATTGGTTATATTGAAGTTGTTGTTGGTGGTAAAGCCCACGCGAAGTATGCCGACTTTCTGATCCAACGATCCGCGAATAGAAAAGCGTTTGTACCATTGATCGGGTACTACCGCTTGATCGGAATAGTAACCGGCATTGAACTTGTAACTGCCTTTATCGCTACCGCCCATAACGCCCACGTCGTGGTTGGTAACCGTACCGGTTTGGTAAAATAAGCCTTGCCAATCGGTATTGGCAGTATAATTGCCGTTTGCATCAACAGGTTCGTCCGCCGAAGGCCTTGCAGCAGGATTGGCTCTCGCCCGAAGAGCAGCGTAGTCGGTTGCATTCATTAATGGAATTTTGATGGCATCTTTCCATCCATAGTAGCCGCTATAAGTAATCTGCGCTTTTTGATTTTTTAAACCATTATAGGTAGTTACCAAAATAACGCCATTAGCGCCGCGTGAACCGTAAATAGCCGTTGCAGAAGCGTCTTTCAAAATATCTACACTTTTGATATCGTCGGGACTGATATCGCTAATAGTTCCGGGAAACGGAATACCATCAAGCACTATCAACGGATCATTAGTGGCGCTGATAGAACGAGTTCCGCGAATACGGATTTGCATCGTGCTTCCCGGTTTCGTAGAGTTTTGCGACATATTTACTCCTGCCACGCGTCCCTGCAAAGCATTTGTAATATCTCCGGCAGGCACTTCACGAATGTCATTCCCGCCTATAGAAGATACCGAACCTGTCACCGCTTCTCTCCGTTGCGTTCCATAACCGATAACGACCACTTCCGACAAAGCTTTCGTATCTTCCTGCATAACCACATTAATCAGGTTTTTCCCCTGAACGGGAATCGACTGGGAAAGATACCCTACATAACTGAAATCTAAAGTTGCATTACGCGAAACCGTTAATGAATAATTACCGTCAACGTCGCTTGCAATCCCATTAGTTGTTCCCTTTTCCGTAACAGTTACGCCGACAAGCGATTCACCTGTTTTATCCGTAACCTTACCGGTTATGATAATATTTTGGGCGCCTATCCACAGAGGAACAAAGAGAAATAAAAATAAAAATCGAATGGATTTTTTTAACAGAATGTTTCTCATAAAAAAGCAAATTAAATTTTACATTATTCAAAACTAAATTATTATTAATATTGACTGCAAAGTTAATTTGAGTTTTCACAGATTTTCACAAACGATGTTACATGAATTGTCCATAACGTAACATAAGTTTTGCTCGTGGTTACATTTTTGTTACAGGGACGAATGGGATGCGTGTAGCGTTAATTGCTATTGTTAAGTTTTAAATCCAATCGGATTACGCGGTTTGTCCAATGCTTTCTTTTTGGCTTGCAACTTTTTCCCTGTCGCTTGCCCACCAACCGCCAGCGCAATAAACAACGGAATAAACCAAAGGTTCGGTTTCAAATAAAGACGAAGCGCTATAATGACGGGTACAGATAAATGAAGAATTACAAACCAGGGGAGGGAGAGTCGTTTATAGCGCTCCCTCCACATTCCAAGCGGGACGTTGATGAAATAACTGAAAAAAGATACGATTAAAACGCTCATTCAACAACAAGCATTTTATCGCCGACAGCCATTTTGTCGCCGTCTTTGATATAAATTTCCTTTACCGTTCCGTCGATCGGGCTTCGGATTTCATTTTCCATTTTCATCGCTACCAATACGCAGAGCGGAGCGCCGGCTTTCACTTCGTCGCCCGTCTTGACATATACTTTCAATATGACGCCCGGCATTTGCGCCGTAATAACCTGACGACCAATAACCGCAGATTTAGAGCGCGCCAAACGCATTTTTTTCAACTCATCGACGATGGTTACCTGAAA
>Ga0123357_10011325_pt1 | contig 11425 bp, 5 predicted proteins | sample TergutEmb28metaG_FD_89873 | JGI IMG/M metagenome (GOLD analysis project Ga0123357, IMG submission 89873) | Embiratermes neotenicus P4 segment gut microbial communities from Petit-Saut dam, French Guiana - Emb289 P4 | ecosystem: Host-associated > Arthropoda: Insects > Digestive system > Gut ...
AGAAGTCGTTTTGTGTGTTGGAATATCACACGAGTAAGTCTGTAGTTACTGTGCAACGTGCATTTCGTGCAAAGTATTCGTCCCACCATTGCCACGTGACCTCGCCGACCTAAAGGCACGGATCATTGCAGCAGTAAAGAATATCGATGTACCCATGTTCACGAGTGTGTGGCAAGAACTTGAATATCCTATCGATGTGTGCCGTGTCACACGTGGTGCACACATCGAACACCTCTAGTTCCGGTGGGGGACCTTTTCCCGTTTTCTTGTGGCTGTGAACAATTTCATTGGGGTACGTCCTTTGGTTTTCTTGTTATAAATGTTTGTAATCACGGAGAACATTATGAAACGCCCTGTACTTGTATATGAGATTCAACGAAATGCGAAAATCATTTAAATTAACTCTTATGAGGTCACGTGCACAGCGATTCTTTTGAAAAAATATATTTTGTACAAGCAATAAAGGAAAGTCGAGATCAATAAGATCGAATGAGTGAATTTACTTAGAAAATAGGTACAAATGTACGTCAAATTGTAATATACACTTCCAAAGGTACTAATTCCAGTTCAATTCATTGGCCTTGCTGCTCCACTCTGACAGGTGCGCGGGGAACATAGGGATAGGCTGCAGCAGTGGGATATTCCAACTAGCCCCATAGCTTCACTCTTCAGACAGCTTACGGGATTACAGTATGTAGTAATCTTCGCTGCATGCTATTAGGACAAAGAAAATAAGACAAACGAACATGTAACACGCACAAAAGATACCAGACATGCGTGCAAAATCTTGGAAACGATGAAGAGAATAAACCACACGGAAGACCTGGCGTTAATAGGAGAGTACTATCAAAGGGGCCTTACAGGAATAGGGTACTAAGACGTGGAGTGGCTTCAACTAGCTCAGGACAGGGTCAATTGGAAGGCTGCTGTTACCATGGTAACGAACATTCAGGTTACATGAAAGGAACAAAATTTATCGACTACTACTAATATATTACTGGGGGCACGCAGTGGCGCAGTTGGTCGAGGCACTGCGCTACAAGCCGGAAGGCCGCGGGTTCGATTCCCGACGGTATCATTGAAATTTTTTATTTAACATAATCCTTCCGGCCGCACTATGGCCCTGGGGTTGACTCAGCCTCTAATAGAGATTAATACCAGGAATATTTCCTGGGAGTAAAAGCGGGCGGTGTGTAGGGCTGACAACATTACCACCTTCATGTGCCGACTGTCTTGAAATCTGGGAGCCTCAACCTCCTGGAACCCTCAGGACATGTCCAGGCATGTAATGGGATTGCTTTACCTTTACTACTACTACTACTACTACTACTACTACTACTACTACTAGTCCATTCTTTTCTTGGAGCTATCTACCACCTAACCCCGGCCTGTCACGGTGGTACTCTCTTCGCCATTAAATGCAAAGATTGTTTTCAAAACTTCTAGCTGAATAAACCATTTGCATTTAACTTAGTCTAAATATCTACATGGATCTGTAAACAGAGATTAATTTTTAATGATAATTCCTTTCTCCATATTATAGGTTGTGAACAGATCAGCAAAACATGTTCTACATCGTCTTTATCTAAACATAACGGGAACCTTCCTTTATCTCTTCTCTTTCTAATTCCTCTTGACTAAAAGACCCATTTTCAGGTATTCAGTCAGGACAGCCGGTCTCCGGGTTCAGAATCGAATCCGGGCACGAGTGTTAACCATCACTTCGCCATCTTCGGTTTCAAACAGCCAGAAACATTACGAACAACGGCATGGTGCAATAGGTTTGTACTCTTCACTTGAACAGCCTATTGTCTCGACACATAGCCACAAGGCAGCTACAGGAACAATATTTTCAGTCGTTAACTACAGTTTCTCTCGGCACCAATAATTGCTTCAATTAAGATACTATCTGTATGTATACCGTTCGTACAAAGGCAGGAGACCAAACGCCCAGAAAGATAACCGTTTGCAGGCCGCGACGTAGCACTGTCCTGCGGTTTAATGGAAATTACACTTCGGCAGTAAAGCAAAGAAAAGCGCTTCCCAGCAGCAACCGCATACAGCATACTCTTTACTGCCCTTCAGCGTTCCTTATCAAATAGTGAAACACACGGGCTAGAAACAGTGCATTCTGCTGAAACAAAGCTTCCAAAATGACCTGAGAATGATGCAGTATATGACAGAAATAGCTAATGTTACACAAAGAGGCACTTCATGGTCATCTAGAAGGCCGACTGTTACGACAGTGACATGACAGTGGACTTAAAATGTGACTTCGATGGGGGAGACAAGGAATGCGTACAGAATTTTGCTGATAAATCCCGTTCTTAAATGTCAACGTGGGCTGTGACACCATAACACATTTTATGAATGAAAACAATATTAGTACACCCATTCCGTTCTAATTCTTAATGTTCATTCATCTCTTCGGATGTTGGTGAAGCGAATAAATAAATAAATAAATAAATAAATAAATAAAAATAAATAAAATAGGAGTTTGATTTTTGCACGATCAAACCGTAACATAGCTTGGGCACACTGGTTTGAATACCGAGAAAGCGCATATTCTGGTATTTAGTGACTTTTTCTACTTCCTCTATACCTAAGTAGGACACGACCTTCCTACCGTTCAATACATATCATTTGTGACCTGATCATCCACATATTCCTATTTCAGAATAACTTCATCACACTCAGCGCCGCATAATTCTTTGGAGAGACAACAAAATATATTCTGTTATGAAGACAGTAATGTCAGTCTTATGTTTATTGGACCGTGCATCATTGTGATAACTGAAGAATAACAGACCAACTTGATGTCACTTGCTATTTTATTTCACTTCTTATGTGCTCAACATGTTTCGGACATTAATATATCCATCATCAGGGGCTTGCGACTGTGCTGTTGAATTACCACATTGGTCATATTGTTCTTGGTTCGATGTGTGTTGGAGATTTGGTGCGGCTTGGTTTGAGTAGTGTCCGTGTTGCAGGCTGAAGCGTGCAACACGGCTAAAGTAAGGTCAATTTATGATTCACAGTTTTTTGTAGTTGACAGTTACAGACTGTATGAAGTGTTCCGACTTTCACCATTGCAAGAAAGCTTGGGTATGCCCACTTGTGCTGAAAAACAACTTATCTTGGAACGTTCCTCATGATATTACCGAACTCTACATTAACATATCACAATAGGCCCTTAAAACACCCAATAATTTCACCATCAGCCTTCTATTTCTGTTGGATTTCACAACTTTCTCTTTTACTTCTTTACATTTACACATTCGCATTTCTGTTTATTCATTTTTTAACCCAGTTACTCATCTGTTCAGGAATGGTTCTCAGGCACGTTCGCAAAGCAGTGGGCAGCAGCGACTAATGGGCTCGCTCTGTCCGTCGGTCCGTCTGTGTTCTCTGTGAGGTACGAAATGTGGCGTCAAACACACCCGACAACCTAAACAACTTGCCTTTTAATAGAGAAGAATACAAAGTACGGAACATCGCAGTTTACAACCGGAAGTCAAGATATGTGTTATCTCAGAGCTTACTAAACGAGTGCAGAGGAGCAAAAGCCGAAGGAACAAATAGACGATCTAAATATAACATTCTGCGCGAAAAAACAGAGAACGTGGGGCCTGCGTTCGGACCGAAATGAACGTATTCACGAAAAACATGATCAACGGCAGAACGAAAGCGCCAGAAGTATTACGCTCAGTGTACATTTCCTCACTTCTTATAATTACCCTTAAGAACAAGAAAATATTAAAATCTTGGGAAAAATAGACACAGAAAAATGAGAATCTGAATGAGATCAAAAGATTTTAGAAGTAACATCTCATTAAGGGTCTTTTATCACTAGATCTAGAATATACTGCCCCCCCCCCCCCCCCCCAAAAAAAAAAAAAACTTCTATGCAGCTCGAGAAGTCGTAACCGCGTTATAACGACCTGACATGAGGCAGGAGCCAAATTGTCTGAAAGGAATGAAGTAAATAGCAGACAACCGGTCTCAGTACCCAGATTTGAACTTGGGACCTTCTGAATACGACGCAGGAACACAACCCAGTGCCCGAACACAAAGCAGTGCACCCACATACCACGCCAGCAGGGCAGACTGTGTACAACATCTGATTCATATTTTTGAGGTCCTGGGTTTTTCGGCCGGGAGATCGACTATCCTCAGTTATGTTTGTCGTGGCTTCATTCAACACTGCCGCATGACTGCCAGGACTGGACCTCAAAACTGTCACTTCTGCGTCTCTCCACACCTTTCAGACCCGACATTCACTAGCCATCCTTCCAATCGAAGCCATATAGCCGTAACTCGTTACATCGCTGTTCAATACATCATACATGAATAAGCAAAATTCCCATGAGCCATAGCATTTCAACCCAGTCCACATTTCATGCACATATTATCACCCCATCTTTACCCAGAGACCCTCGCGCTTGAATCCAGCTGTAGGAGACCAAAGTATGACAGTTGGGCATATTCTGCACATAAGAACTACGGGTTTCTCCGGGGCATGATACAGGTGCGCCTGCTTGTCTGTGGCTGCCTCGAAATTGATTTTCTTTGCTGCATGCTCTATGCTTCTCCTCTGCCGCCGAAACCCCACTGAAGCAGACCGAAAGAAATCCCTACCAGCTATCTGCCTTTATTGTTTCTTGGCTGTGCCAATTTTTTTTTTCTCGACGCAACTAAACAAACCCCTCTTTCAAAGAGACAGAAAAGACAGTTTACTTCCTTCGCTCACCGCAATGTGTTCTATATCCTATACACAAAGACATTTGTCTGTTGTTTCTAAAAATTGCACCACTCGGTTTTGTCTTCACGCTTGGATCAGATTCTATAAACACAATGATCCCCCACCCCCACCCCTCCCCTTCAGTGCAAAGGGGATGATGAACAAGCAAAGTCACTAACTGCGGTGCGCTCTGCTGTCTGGGGTTGCAATGCGCTGACTCATTCGATATGATTAAAGCCTGCTTATTGAAAACTACTTAAAGCAGTGGAGAACTGCCTTTAATACGCAAGGTCCAACATAAGCTGAAATGCACCAGCGCAAGCCAAAGCATTACACTAACATCAAAATGTATATTTCGTCTTCCGCTTCAAACACGGTTGTTGTATGGCCGGTAGAATTTTCAAGCGGAAAGCAGAGGAGTGTTGGACGAAACAAACCACATACTTTGACACTGCAGGCTAAGATTCTTCACTGGCCAGAAACTAAAAAATGACCTACAATAAGCCTTACGGTTACACACATTCAGTAACTACCTCGCTTCTCCAAATTAACTCTGCCACATAAGGGATTGTTTCTATTTTAAGTACCGCGTGTCAGGTCATCCGGCAGTGGCGATTTAGAAATAAATCTGTAACTGTAAATTGTTCAGATATTAGGCACGACTCTGAATGAAGAGCTGTAAGCAAAGCACAATACAGAACAGATATGATCGGCATGTCTGAGGTGAAATTCAAATCCACGATTCCATTTTTCGTAGCGTCCAACATCGCACACTGCTCAGACCCCAAATTACTGAACACCATGGACAGAGAATTCGTTTACTGAATTTTTTTAATTTGTGTAAGTTGTTTACAACCCGTACTTCACCAATAGGTATACCACGGGATATTTAGAGAGGTTGAGCACAGATGAAGACTAATGTACATATGCCTTAGGTTGTAGTCAATAATTTAGTCAGTACGTTGTTTCGAAGTTGTTACGGAGTTTGATTGCCTTTCAATTGCTCTTGAAGCGTGTGGAAGATGTTTCTAAGGAAACTTGTGACGCCGACGGCATTTATGTGATACTTCAGAACCAGAGGTGGGGGAAGGGTCTGAAGTACTGTTGGACGTTCTCTTGAGAATAGGCTGCATTCTGTCATAAGATGGTGGGACGTTTGTACAGCCTTTTCAGGACAGCTGCAAGTTGGCGAGGACGTCTTGTTCATTTTGTGGAGGTATGGACGGAAACTGCCGTGATTTGTTAGGAATTGTGTGAGAATGAAGTTGGGCCAGAGGGGAAGGGAGAGTCTGTGGAACATGGTGGGTATGTATAGTTTAGTGTGGGATGCATTTGCGGAGCTTACGTATGTTGCGTTCCAAATTTTTATGTAATAATCTTCCAGTATCTGCTTTCCTCGATTTATTGAAATTGCGTCGTAAGCGATGGTAGTATTGTAGCTCCGGCTATTTTGGCCAAGTAATCTGCCCTCTCATTGCCTTTCAGGCCTACGTGTCCTTTGACCCAGTGGAAGGTGATCGAAGTAGAGTTCCTTAGTTCAGTTGTTTTCAATCTGGTGGCAACGGCTAAAGAATGTGTTGTGTGCTTGTTTGCAATGGCACGTAGTGCTGCTTTGGAGTCAACGTTGATTACGTAGGAGGCCATACCACGTTGAAAGCACCGGTTCGTTTACTGAATGACATTTCTTACACCGGATAGGTTCCTCTGCAGGAGATTTTGAAGTCCTCAAGGATTTTTCAGCGATTACATGGACACAGTATGTTACGGACTCTTTGTGATTCCCCATCATTCACTATAATTCCGTAAACGGATATGGGAAGTTTCATCTGTTGTTATTTGTGCATTATTTCGGTATAGGCTACTTCCGGTTACGGCCCGGACGACAAAGAACCGTTTGTATTTCGATTCCCAAAATAAGCACGAAATTTGTCTCTTCTCCAAATCGTACTGATCTGCTCTGAGGACCAACCAGCCTCCCACTCCGTGGGAACTGGGCGATATTTATTGTGGCTTCTCCATCTAGTGCCGAGGTTAAGAATGCGTGGAACTGTATTTCCATTTTCGCATATGCCTTCAAGGCGTGTGTAAGAACAACTTAACCTTCATCGTTTTGGTTATATTACCACGCTTTCTCAACTGCACAGGATACGTCGAATGGATGGATGGCTATGAATGAACAGGGAAGGATGTGGAAGGAAGTGGATGCGAAGTACTTCAAAGTTGCCGTAATAGAGTGAGGAACGGTACAAAAAATCACAGTTATGGTAGCTAGTCTCCGGGTTGAGAACCGAACATGGAACCTCCCGATTGTAAAGAAGGTGTGATAATTCCACTGAAAAGTAAGTTTTTCCCACTCTTTCGTCAGTCTTAACAATTAGCTGTCACTTTCAGATATGTTCCATTATGACTTACGTGCAAATTACAGTACAAATGGCATCTTTGTCTTCGCTGCAGAAGTACATTAACTGACATCTGCTCTACATCGACGCAGGAGATCCCAGCACAAGACTATGCTAATAAAGCACCCTACTGAATACGGCATGCCTAACCTCCTCTTTGTGTATTTTACAGGCAGAAGGCTGGGGAAGCTCTTCATTAACGAGTGTCACATAAATCGGTGACCCAATATATCCACACTTTATTTCCTGTAGGCCTATTTACACTTCCTGTCTATTGAAGTACACGTATCGTGCGTTAGATAGCGTCTTTTTATTAGTGAACTCCATTTTTGCCCAAATTATCCTAATTCTAAAGCAATTACGGCCTGTCATCTCTCACAATTTTCGCCGTAATACTGCACAAATTGTCGTAGCAGTATCATGCAACTGTCATACATTTATATATGAAACGTTGTGATCCCCAGTTCACAGGTTCACTAACAGTGCGATAGGCCAGCAAGGCAAGAAAGTCTCTCACGATGGGGTCTAGCTGCAGTCTAAACATCTCCAGACGCTCCACGGCTGACATGTATCAAGCCACACAATTTGGAGCTCCGCAGAATTGAAGCAGCGAGCCTGAGAAGTCTGAATACACAAGTATTTGTTTAACGAAGTTGATGACATCATCGCTAACAAATGAAGATGGCAAAGTTTAGTTTGCATGAGGAATGCAGTTACGTAGCAAGATATTCTACACAGGGGAAGAAGATCAACACAGACGGCAGAGAACTTGATTCAAATTAGGCGACGGAGGGGACTCGCAGTTACAGCGCACATGCATACAATTGGTCTCATGGTCTTCGTTGTACAATTCGATTTGCTTGAAGTTAGAATGAAAACAGTGCGTGGCTGAAAGTGGAGAGTGGCGAAGAGTGCGGTAAACTAGCATACACTACCGCAGCTAAGTCAGAAAGCAGTACTGGCTGCAGTTCTGGCACACAGGACCGCCCACAGGAGACAAGGGGCTACCGGCACTCATGTCTTATTAACACGCGTACTAATTAATTCACCCAACATGTACTCCGACGTACCATTTCACTGCGTTCCGAAACTATTCTCATACTTCCGACAAGTTTGTGAGGCTGAACACAACATGGCGTAAGGTAACGGCCTTCTGGAATGTAAGGTCAAATAGTTTGGTACACAGGTACCAAATGCTCGGGAGGAATTTGTTACTTTCGTCTTCAGGATAGATTCTAATCCACCGCGCCAAGCGAATAAGGTCCGTGGTCTTTCCTATCCAACGCCGCTACCTGTCCACCAAACCGCATCCCGTAGTCTTTATGGGGGACTGAACAAGAAAGGCGTCGACACTGTAATCAACCCGCTTACATTCGTTTATATGGCGAGATAGGCCACGTGGTATCACGTGTTCGCATATTCAGTTTTAAGATTTCATGCCTATACCTGATGAAACACCCAAACTCTTCACGTGAAATTATGTACAATGAACATACTTGTACATTCTGTACCCAACATTTTATATGCCAAAGACTGGATATAAAGCGAAACTGTAATATTTCAGGATTTTTCTAATGACAGGTGCAATGTATACTGGTGGAAATTATGCACACAATGGACCATTGCATAGAATATTGGTGATCATTTAAATAACCGCTGGCCTCTTATTACATTAACTACCTAATAAGTGGTTTATTTGACGACGCTCCATGAATCAGGTATCAAGCCCCTCCGCCCACTGCGCCCCGTTAAGGAACGCATCGGTGGGAGAACACTTCAACCTCATATTTTGACGTTTTACTGACCATGCATCTCAGTATATTTATCTCAGTAATTAACCAACTTGATGCACAAAAGTTTTGTTTTACAATAAATTTATTTCATGCCTCTACATGTTTCGAGCACGTGTGCTCATCATCAGGTCAAAATTGCATTACACATCCTCTGGTATCATCACACCTATAGGTGGCCGTCTCGTGCACAGGTTGAGATCTGTGCACGAGACGGCCACCTATATGTGTGATGGTACCAGAGGCTGTGTAATGCAATTTTGATCTCCTAATGATCAGCACACGTGCTCGAAACATGTAGAGGCATGAAATAAACTTATTGTAAAACAAAAATTTTGTGCATCAAGTTGGTTAATTACTGAGATAAACTTCAACCTCAGTCAACCTTCCGAGCCCTAAGCCCGTCTAAATATTCATTGTTATTTGATACTCGACGAAATAACTGTGTTTGTAGGCCGATATAAGGGATCGACCTCAAGGGCTAGCATTGCTTGTCAGAAGGACAATGTCGGCTTCGGAAAGGGAAATAACTGCTGATGTCTGCATGCGGCACTGAGTGTGTGTGATCCCAACGGATCATCCGGAAAGGGAAAGGGGACACGAGATGAGAAAACACGGAGATGAGCCCGGGGACCTGGGACGGAGATTCGAACGTGTGGATACGAATGCGTAGCTCGGCTGTTGCAGAGGACAAAACACAGCCGCACTAATGGAATAACAGATGGGTCCGCATGCGTGAAAACTCAACACCTTCTGGGTTATTCAACGACGCTTTAAACATGATCTTTAAAAAGTAAGAGCATATGAGGGCATGGATTGAATTAAACTGGCACAAGACAAAACTCCGTGGCGGACTGTTGTACAGAGGCTAATGCACCACCACAATTATATCAAGACTGCAGTTAGTGTAGTCTGATACGTAAAACAAAGACTTTACAAGGCGTTCTTTATTTGCACAATGTCTTACGGTTGAACGTTTCACCTATACCTGGCGATTAATGTGGGAAGCACGGAAATTCATATGTTCCCCAGAGTAAAGCATAACTTTCACTGCATCAATTTTCACGAAAGTCACAATCACTCAATATGTTTTTTGTTACAATCTACTGTACTGAATTTTATCCAAATGCCAAGAGAAAATCGTTGAAAGAGGCCAAAATTTCATTCGCCCCCAAAAATGAACTACGGTATGTTTGTTACATCAATTTTCGCGAAACCCATAAACGCTCAGCAACATGGTGGTGAGATCACTACTATCAAACTTCACCTCACTGGCTCAAGAAATATGAAAATTACAGGCAGTTATTTACCCCTTAAGTACAATATCATTCAGCCGACCTTCACAAAACTCATACTTGCTCAATATCCTTTTGTAAAGAACTCCCATACCTTATTTCAAGAAAGTTCGACAAACGCTTTAGTCGCTGACACTAGGTCACAGACAGACAGACACGGACGGACGGGGTCCACATACAACAGGCTTCTTCACTTCATAAAGAACGCCTCAAAATCTGAGAATTTATTGACAAAAGAAGCAACTCTCAGCTTACTAAGAAGGTCTCGCCCCGACAAAACACAAATTCAGAAGAATGTAGACGGAAGCCGTTGCAGCTTATTTTAACACAATATCTAAGCACCTGATCCTGGGTAAGGGTAGTGTACTCCAATGTCAGAAGGCCCGATCTTCCAACTGAGTTTCGAACACGGAGCCTTCGGAGCACAAAAAACAAGTCCTAACCACTCAACCACGATATTCGGTAAAGACACCATGTACCACAATTTCGAAGACTCTGACAATGCGTAATTGTTGCACGTAACAAAAATACTCTAATAATGTTCACTTATTTCAAATCAAAGCTGAAGAAATTTGACTGATCACACGTAATAAAAATAGGTCTAAAAATCCACCTCGAATTGCTTCAATGTTACAGACAGACGTATGGATGGAGAGACAGGCGCTCTGCAGGTAAGCTAATGAGCCTAAAAATGTTACGACACTCGGCATCTGTCCCGTCCACATGAATGTCAGTAGTCAGGAAGAAAATGAAACGAAATTATTCCGAGAATCTCCATCGCACAAAATATTGTTAATGTGATCAAAGGCCACCGAATGGTGGCCTTTGATCGAACACGACCGTGTACTAGTTACATCCACCTATCACCCCGGTAACGTGACGGGTCAAGCAGAAATAGGAACTACAGTAAGTAAACGAAAACAAACACATATACACGATATGGTAAAAAATTTATACACTGAGAAATAGCAGCTGCTGCAAATTCTCAACATGCACTCTACATTCGGTCCCTGGTGTCTGAAGTGAATGTGACTTCATACAGCTGCCTTCCCCCCCCCCCCCCCCCCCCCAAACAAAAAAAAAAAAAAAAAAAAACAAACCACCCACCACAAAAAAAACCCCCCAAACCCCCTTTTTTACCCACCACCCAAAAAAAAACGCCCAACCCTCGCCCCTTCTTTCCCCCCACATCCCCCC
>Ga0123357_10011326_pt1 | contig 11425 bp, 15 predicted proteins | sample TergutEmb28metaG_FD_89873 | JGI IMG/M metagenome (GOLD analysis project Ga0123357, IMG submission 89873) | Embiratermes neotenicus P4 segment gut microbial communities from Petit-Saut dam, French Guiana - Emb289 P4 | ecosystem: Host-associated > Arthropoda: Insects > Digestive system > Gut ...
CCAGGTGAGGAGACGTACACCCATTCGGGCCTAACGGGTCGTGGCATAGTGGACGCAGGCTTTGGCCTGGCATTTCCTCTCTCACGCCCGAGACGACGAGAACGTCTGTCCGTCCCCTCACCTGAAATTATTCGCAGCAACCCCTTGCGCTAAGCAGCCCAACATTGCCGTGAAGGGGATTCTTCTGCTCACGTGCGTAGCAGACCCCCTAAGCACAGAAACCCCAAATTGTCGTTTTGAACGCTTTGATGCCGGCTATTACCCTCGGTAGGGGAATAACAAACCAGGTCGTGTTCAGACCGGTAAATTAGGTTTCTAAGCTTTGGGGCTTATCCCTGAATAGTAACTCTTATCAAAGATAGGTACTGATGAATAGCCGGGCAGCGCTCCGTTGAATCGAAGGTTCATTTGTCATTATCACCTATTGGGGCGGTATTGTATCAGAATGGAAGAAGCTCAACACTATAAATCTTATGCTGTGAAGGGGAATTCTTCCGCTCACCTGCGTAGCAGGCCCCTTTCACGGCAATAATGGGCTGCTTAGCACAAAGGGCTACTGCCGAATAATCTCAGGTGAGGGGCCGGACAGACGTTCTCGTCGTCTCGGGCGTGAGAACAATAGTGCCAGGCCAAAGTCTGCGTAAATAAATGCCACGACCCGTTAGACGAGAACGTCTGTCCGGCCCCTCACCTGGTTTGCCCACTCTGCCCTTCACACTAAGCAGCCCGATAAATTGGAGTTTTTCGCTATTGATCAATTTCTGCGAATTCGTTAGCATTATAATCCGCGCTGAATATCCATGCGCCAGGTTCCGTGCAGCAAAATTGCATAGGGGTTTGTCCGAGTCCCGGCGGAACCAGAACTTCCTTTGAAGTTATCAGTTCATCGGACTCCGGCTTTTGCCGGGACACATGAGGAGGACCTTTATGAGCGCCAGTATAAGGCTCAAGAGATTCGGAACCAAGAAGCGTCCCTATTATCGTATCGTGGTAATAGATTCCAGGGCGCCAAGGGATGGAAAAACTATCGAAGAATTGGGGTACTATCACCCCATTGAGGCCGAGGATAAACAGATCGTTTTTGATTCGGACAAGGTGCGAGCCTGGGTCGACAAGGGAGCCATGGTGAGCGATACGGTTCGCGGTATCCTGAACAAAAAAAACTTCTCCCTTAACTGACAAGGAGGAGCGGTATGGAAAAAGATCTCGTTGAGTATATTGTGAAATCCCTGGTGGATGATCCTTCGCAGGTTAATGTGGCGGTGGTGGAAGGTGAAAAATCTACAATCCTGGAACTTCGGGTGGCTGCTGATGATATCGGCAAAGTTATAGGTAAACACGGTCGTATCGCCAAAGCGATACGGACGGTTTTACAGGCGGCTACGGCGAAGAGCGGGAAACATACGGTTCTGGAGATCCTGGACTGAAGTCCGATATCGACTCAAAGGCACGTTTTACCCTGGGCCTTGTGGGAGCCCCTTTTGGTATCAAAGGCTTTGTAAAAGTTAAACCCTTTTCCGGGGAAATTGGTCATTTTTCCCGTCTTCATAGTGTTACTCTCAGACAGGGCAGTAATGAAAAAATTCGTGATATCGCGGAAATTGTTCCCCGTAGGGAGTTTCTGCTCATGCGCTTTGCGGGTATCGACAATCCCGAGGCAGCCGCCGTTCTGAAGGGGGCGGAGATAATCGCAGAGCGGGAATATGCGGCGCCCCTTAACGAAGGGGAATACTATGTGGAGGATCTAAAGGGACTTGAAGTGGTAAACGGAGAGGGTAAAGCCTTTGGTCATATTACCGATGTGGTAGAAGGGGGCGGCGGAGAACTGGTGGAGATAATGCTTCCTTCTGGCGAAAAGCGTTTTGTGCCTTTCAGGAAGGAATTTTTCGGGGAAGTAAACCTTGAGGGAAGCAGCATAGTACTGTTTGAGCCCTGGGTTCTGGATCAGTAAATCTGTTGGAATGAGACATGAAGTATACGGTTTTGACCCTTTTCCCGGAGATAGTGGACGCTTATTTTGCCAGTTCCATCATGGCCAAGGCGCTGGACCGGGGTATTATCGAGTACCAGGCTGTAAATATCCGGGATTACGCCTTTGATAAACACCACACCTGTGATGACGCCCCTTACGGCGGAGGCGCAGGTATGTTGATGCTGGCGGAACCTTTAGGCCGCGCGTTGGAAGCAGCCGGCGCCCGGAAGAAAGGGAACAGGGAACAGGGATCAGGGAACAGGGATCAGGGACTAGGGATCAGGGATAGTAATTCGAATATCGATAGTGCTTCCGGGCCTAACTCGGATAATTCGAACAACAATCCCCAGTCCCCAGTCCCTAGTCCCCGTTCCCCATATACCATTTACCTCTCACCTTCGGGGCGTCCATTTAACCAGGCAGTCGCGCGGGAATTGGCCGGGGAAAAGGAACTCTTGCTGCTCTGTGGCAGATACGAGGGTATAGATCAGCGCATTATTGACCTCTATGTGGACGAGGAAATCTCCGTTGGGGACTATGTGCTTTCCTCCGGGGAAGTAGCGGCCCTTGCCTTAATCGATGCTACGTACAGACTGGTGGAAGAAGTGATTACCCCCGCTTCTCTTGAGGAGGAAAGTTTTTCCGGGGGACTTTTGGAGTATCCCCAGTATACACGGCCAGAGATTTATGGTACATTGAGGGTTCCCGAAGTATTGCTTTCGGGACATCATGAAAATATACGGCGCTGGCGTCTTGAAAAAAGGGTAGAAAAAACCCTGGCGCTGCGGCCGGATTTATTAGAGGACCAATCTGTTTTTGACAATGAGGTTCGTAAAATAGTAGAGGAAAAATGCCCGGCTGCTTACAAAGCAAGCAGCCGGACAAGGGGGAAAGATGAACGAGATTAAGGCCATAGAAGCCTCCCAGATGAAAAATGAAGTGGATGATTTTAAGGTAGGAGATACGGTCAAGGTCCATTTTAAGATCATTGAAGGCAAGACGGAACGGGTTCAGATCTACGAGGGGCTTGTGATTGCCTTTAAAAATTCCAAGGTTGGCAGAACCTTTATGGTACGCAAGAATTCCTACGGCGTAGGGGTTGAAAGGGTGTTCCCCCTTCATTCGCCCCGCGTCGTCAATGTAGAAGTTGTACGTCCGGGAAAAGTCCGCCGGGCAAAGCTCTACTACATCAGGAATAAGATCGGCAAAGGCGCCAAGATCAAGGAACTCATCGTTTCCCGCAAAGCTGCGGCTCAGGCCTCATCAGCCCAGGCTGCGGAAAACGTGACAAAATAATACTCTGCCCGAGATACGTATTCCCGATAGCCGGCCGGAAAAGCCCCAGGCTGTAAAGCCGCCATTACCCGTTTCCGCCCGGCAAAAGGTGGAATCCCCGGCCGCCGGAACCGGTTTTGCTGTAAAAGGAAGCGTCCCTCTACTCTCAACTGTAAATGAAGCTTCAATAAATTTACCCACCGGGGAAAAGGCTGTTTTCCCCCGTGAACTCCTTAGACAAACAGCAGCTGCTCTGGGACTCCCTATAGATACCTTAAGTGTTACTCTCCTTGCCTTTAGCCGCCTTTTTTCCTTCACCTTAACTCCGGCGCTTATGGGAACCCTCCGCCGGGAATTCCTTGCTTCGTTTAAGAGTTCTTCACCCGGGGACATCGAAAAGGCCGTTCCGGAGGCGGAAGTCCTTGCTATGGTCGCAGCTTTTGATAAGGGAGTGACCTTAAGCGCCGAAGCCCTGGAACAATATGCCCGCTTTTTCTTGCCTCCGGTTTATACCGGGGAGCCTGGAGCTGAAGATGATGTTCCTCCCAAAGGAGACGCAACCGTCCCCGGGAACAAGGGAGTTCCCCCGGATTCAGAAGAGGCCCCGGGAGAGAGTGAAGTAAAGGCCATAGCGGAAAAACAGGCCCAAGAAGATACGGTTTTGGATTTTTTGAATTCCCTTCCCGGTAAAAACGGACAATATTGGACAGTATTTCCCTTTAAAATCAAAGTAAGGGGTATAGAATTGAGCGTTTTTATACGAATATTAAAGAGAGAGTTCTTTTCTGCGACAGAGGGGGAGTATTTAATCGCCGATATCGTAGGTCCAAAACGGCAATGGCGCTGCTTCCTGCGAAAGAGGGCCGGTAAATTCCGGACGGACATACGAATTTATCCTAAAATGTCCCCCAGGGCATTAAGACTATTGCAAAAAGAAGCGGAACGTTTCCTTGGTGAGAGGTCCGGCCTATCGGGAAATTTCGAAGGTTTTGGCGAGATACTGGTACAGAATGGAGAGGGAGCGGCTTCCTGGATGGAAGATCTGTATACTGAATGTTTGCCTTCGATAAACCGGCAGGTATGAGATCGGCGGGTGTGGGATCGCGGTATGCGATCGGGGTATGCAATAATGAAGCATAATTCAGTAAGATGAAAAAAGCTTCCGCCCTGGTCTATAACCGCGAAGAAGGCGTTCCCCGGCTGCTGGCAAAAGGCAGAGGCCGGGAGGCGGAACAGATAATCGCCCTTGCCAGAGAAGCGGGAATAGAAATCGTGGAAGATACGGCTCTGGCAGCTCTCCTGGATAGGGGAGTTAAACCGGGGGATTTTGTCCCCCCCTGGTGTTGGGAGGCGGTGGCAAAAATTCTGGCCTTCGTCCTCTCAGAGGAAGAAAAATGAAGAAGGTTGCTGTTACGGATCTCAGGGAAGGGGCTATTTTTTCCGCTCCGGTTTATATTGAAGGGAATAATCTGCTTGTCCCGGCAGGAGTGGCGGTAAGGAAAAAAGACATAGTCCGGCTTAATTCCTGGGGGATCGAATCGGTGGAAACCGATGGTAAACTGGTTACCATTGTTACGGAATCCGCGAAACCACCCCCCGCCGGGGCTTCGAATTCCCCCAAAGCGGATACCCCGGTAAAAGCGGATACTATGGTAAAAGAAGCTTCCGGCGCGAAGACATCCAGTGTGATTTCACTTCCCGAGGTACAGGAGAACAAGGGGGCTTACCGCAGCTATCTTGAACTGATAGAACGGGTAAATGAGGTTTGTGAAAATATCACAAACGGGGTTTCCGTGGAAGCCCGTTCCATTGATAATATTTCCGGCAGACTCCTGCAGACGGTGCGGGAACAGCGAAATTCTTTTGTTGGTTATATTCTGGGCGGAGAAATCAAGGGGCATGACGCGGCCAAAAGTTTGGTGAATACCGCCATACTTTCGGCATTGATAGCCCAGGAATTGAAGCTGCCCCATCACAAGACTCTGCAGATAGTAACCGGCGCCCTGCTCCACGATGTGGGTATGCTCAGAATGCCCAAGGATATTGTGGAGAAAAGGGGCGGCCTTTCCCCGGCTGAGCTTCAACGCATCCAGTCCCATACCCTGTATACCTACAAAATCGTAAACAAGGAACTGCTTTATCCAGAGGATGTGGGGCTCATTGTCCTTCAGCACCATGAACGCTGGGACGGCGAGGGGTATCCCCGTCATCTTTCCGGAACAGCCATCGACATAGGAGCCCGGATTGTATCGGTTGCAGATGCCTTCGAGGCTATGGTAAGCCAGAAACCATACCGGAATTCCATGATGGGTTACCAGGCCATGAAGAACCTTCTTTCCGACAACTTAAGGCGCTTTGATCCGGATGTAATCAAGGCTTTTATCCAGACCATGGGTATTTATCCAATAGGTTCCATTATTCTCCTCAATAATGGGGCCCTGGCCAGGGTTATAGAGGTAGACGGAACCGCCCCCCTCAGGCCCAGGATTAAGATCCTCATTGATGAATTCGGCAAGGTTTTCAAAAACGACGATGGGGATGTAATCGATCTCCTGATTGAAAAAAGTCTCTTTATTGCAAGGGCGGTAGATCCAAAAGAGGTAGCCGGTAAACATGCCTAAAAAAAGCCCGCCCGGAGAACACCGGAAAATGACAAAGGGCAGGGCCGGAGAAGCGGCGGCTGCGCTGCTTCTCGAAGAAAAAGGCATGCGGATTCTGGAAAGGAATTTCCGTTCTTTCCGGGGCGAGGTGGATATTATCGCCCTGGAGGGGGAGACTATTGTCTTTGTAGAGGTAAAGACCTGGTCCTGCTACGGGATTGATTCCCTTGAACAAGCGCTAAATAATAAAAAACAACGCAAGATCATAGAAACCTCTAAGTATTTTCTTTCCTTGCATCGAGAATATAGCTATATGGCAGTCCGCTTTGATGTAATTTTCATCTCTCCAGGAGGGATTACCCATCTTGCATCAGTCTTTACGGAGCGTGTATGATAACGGTGACGCCGAAAACTCAGCTGAACCAACCCATGGAAGAAACCCCCGGGCTCTCCAGACTGGAAGTTTTGCGCCAAAAAATTAACAATGAGGATTATCTGCATGAAGCTATACAGCGCATAGCACTGATAATCAGTAATGAACTTCTGGACTTACCCCAGGGAGGAAGATCCTATGAGCGGCAACGGAAGAGCCGGCAATGGCCGCGGAAATAGCCGGAGACATCCATTCAGACGTCGGGACAGGAATAACGACAATTGGCAGGACGAGGGAAGCGTTCCTAACCGGGGTAATGCCCCTGAAAGAAGGGTACGCGAAGCCGGGCCGGAAAATCAGGATCGCCAGAACCGGGGGGGATTTTCCAGAAGAAACGGGGAAGGTTCCCGAAAGGAAAAGGCGCCCTATGTCGAACGGCCCAAATGGGTTCCCCCGAGGATGAATACCGAACCTCTGCCTGTTCCCGATTGCCCCTGGTGTGGTAAACCCATTCGGGATTTGTCTCAGGCCATAGCTGACAAGAATACGGGTACCCCGGTGCATTTTGAATGTGTCACCGCCAGACTCGCCGAAGACGAGCGGCTCGAGAAAGGCGATACGATTTCCTATATCGGGGGCGGGCGGTTTGGTATTGTCTGTTTCGGCGGTGAGATTAACCCCAAGGATTCCCCGGATCGGCCTTCCCTTTCGGGAAGACATGATTTTAAAATAAAAAAAATCATAGAATGGGAAAACAAGGACACAAGAGCCGAATGGCGCTCTGTAATCTGTGATCATTATTCGGTAACTTGATGGATAAGACTGGAAATACTACACACAACAAAGATTTTCTCGCCGATCCGAAAATTGTCGAGAATTTTTCTCTCCTGCAGGAGATAGGGGTTTTTAACCAAATTGATTCCCTGAACAGGGAGATACGGAATTATCGGAGTCTCATGGCAGGCGCGCTGGATATTTTCCACCGTACCACAATCAGTGAAATAATGGATGCCACAGTCTGGCAGATTTCGGATCACTTCCTGCCTTCGTTTATTGTATTTATCTGGAAGCCTCTTCAGAACCGGGAAGATATAACCATCAAGAGTTACAAGAACTACAAACATGTGGATCTGAATCTCAACATAGAAAGTATCCGCCCCTTTGAACCGTTCTTCCAAAAGTATCCTCATCCGATCAATTATGAGCTATTTTCTTACGAGGTAGACCAGCAAGAGGCTCTCCACTCTTTTGATACCATTAAGCCCGAGTTGATAATACCTATCCTGGGGCCATCCGGACTCTATGGTCTGGTACTGGTAGGGCACAAGATCCTGGAAGATGAATATACTCACTCAGAACTGATGTTTATCCAGGATCTGATGTCCTTTGTCTCAAAGGCAATTGAGAATAATCTGCACTACGAAAGAACACTGCGGGATATAAAGACCGGGCTCTATAACAACGGTTTTTTCCTGAACCGGCTGAACGAAGAAATCGCGAGGTCCAAACGCAACGAAACCAGGGCGTCCATTATCATGATGGATGTGGACAAGTTCAAAAAGTTTAACGATACCTTCGGCCATCTTGCCGGGGATCGGGTTCTGGAAAGTCTGGCCATTACGATCAAACAGGGAGTCAGGGCAGATGATGTACCTTCCCGTTTCGGCGGAGAAGAATTTACCATTCTTCTTCCCGATACGGACAAGGATCCGGCATGGCTTGTAGCGGAGCGGCTTAGAAACATGGTCGCAGGCATGAAAATTCCCTGGGAACCCCCTCTGCCCCAGGTAACTATCAGCCTTGGAATATGTACCTTCGACAAGAATATTGATCTTCCGGCGGAGGACATAATTCACCGGGCGGACAAGGCGCTCTACCTGTCCAAAGAGCGGGGCAGGAATCGTACTACAGTGTGGGGGGCAGGTCTCCATGATAAACTCCGGTGGCTGACTTCGGAGTAAAGGAGCATAGTATGCCTTTAATCGGTATCATCGGCGGCAGCGGGCTTGATAACCCGGATATTTTTTCAGACCCCCGGGACGAGAAGGTTTCAACCCCTTTTGGTAAACCGTCGTCTGCCCTTAAATGGGGGGGCATAGGCGGCGTCCAGGTGGTTCTTCTGGCCCGGCACGGACGCGAACATACCATTCCCCCTACCCAGGTAAATTACAGGGCCAACATTATGGCCCTTAAAGAGGCAGGTTGTACCCACATTATCGCAACCACCGCCGTTGGTTCCCTCAGGGAGGAGATAGGCCGGGGGGATCTTGTTATCATCGATCAATTTATTGATTTTACCAAACAACGGAAAATGACTTTCCATGAATCCTTTGATCCCCACAATCCGGTGCATACTCCCATGGCCGATCCATACGACAGCCGCCTCAGGAAAATCCTGACAGACGGATGCTCAGTCCTTGGCTATCCCTTCCATGAAAAAGGGATAGTTGTGACCATTGAGGGCCCCCGGTTTTCCACCCGGGCGGAATCCCTGATGTTTCGCGCCTGGGGAGCGGACATCATCAATATGTCTATTGCCACCGAAACGGTACTGGCAAATGAGGCTGGTATTCCCTATGCGGCGGTGGGAATGAGTACCGATTATGACAGCTGGAGAACCGGCGAGGAACCCGTAACCTGGGAAGCTGTCTCAAAAGTTTTCGCGGAAAATGCCGCCAGGGTAACAACCCTCTTAATAAACATTATACCAAAAATCTAAGCGTCAGCCCGCTGTTGATGTTCATCTTTATTTTTTTTGAGCGGTAAGTCCCGTTTTTTATCTATTGTCAACAGATATTTGTAATCAAAATCAACATCGCTGCCACTGTATTTCAGTATTTGGATATGTGCCAGCCTCAGTTCTCCGTGCCGGGGATTACTCATCATAAGTTCCGGGGCCACATGTACCATGTAGACCGGAGCTTCCTGGCCGTAGAATTCAATTCCGTCTTCAGCGGCATAGGATTTGTGATCGGGCCGGGCCATGAAAAAATCCTCCGGGGAATGAAGTTTCGAGGCATAAAAACGGGGTATCCCCATACTGGTCACCCAATAGGCGGTAAAACGCTCTCCCATTTCGGTGTTGCGCTTGTCCCAGGCCAACAATATAAGCCCATCCCGCTGAAGAAGAGGCCTGTAATCGGGAATATCGGAAGGAAGATACTTTCCCGGCCCTGCCAGTAAGGGTATAGTGTTGAGGAACTGTCCCTTCCGCGAATGGCACGGTTCCGCCCTGAAACTACGAGTCGTAAACAGGCCCGGTTTTGGAAAAGGGATAATATTTGGAGGACCGCCGATTGCTGTACTCAATTTGGCGGAATCAGAAAACCGGTTCCTCCTGTCTCCGGCAGTTCCTTCATTATACATTTCAATATCACAGGGTTCACCCAGAGACTTGACAGCGGGAAGTTCTGCTTCATATCTCAAATTCCGGCCGGTTTCACCGTGGTTACCGGCCATATCAATGATCCGGTCCTCCAGCCGTTCTATCTGTTCCGCCAGATCCTGTAAGCTTTTAATTTGAGTCATGATGTTCGCAGTAATATTCGATAATTCCCGCATTTTTTTCACTCTTTTACCACCTTGCTTTATTGAAATAAATAACAAAGCCAATCACAAAACCTGTATAGCTTTGCGATTGGCTTCCTATACCAAAATATAGTAATAATAGCCAAAAAAAGCAACAGGCAAACTCCAATTTATCGGCTGCTTAGCGCGAAGGGCAAAGCGAAAAACCAGGTGTGGGGACGTGCACCCATCCGCACCTAACGGGTCGTGGCATAGTGAACGCAGACTCTGGTCTGGCACTCGTGATCTCACGCCCGAGACGGTGCGAACGGCTGCCCGTCCCCCCACCTGAAATTATTCGCAGTAGCCCTTCACGCCAAGCAGCCCAACATTGCCGTGAAGAGGAAGAGATAAAGACAAGGGATTATTACGGCACTTGTTGTCATAGTTTTGACCAAATTTGCTGTACGAAGCGTCTTATATCAAACAAAAGGTAAGGTATGAGACACTAAAAGTTGTGTGGTGAAAGGGAGATTCTTCCGCTCACTCGCGTAGCGGTTCCCCAAGCACAGGAAACCCAAATTGTCACTTGAACGCTTTGAAGTTGGCTATTACCCGCTGGTAGGGGAATCCGCCCACGCGGGACATTCGGCGTGAAAGAATGAATGCCAGACCAGAGTCTGCGTCCACGATGCCACGACCGTCATGGCCCGCGTGGGCGTGTTCCCCTGCCGGCGGGCTGCAGCCGACTAATGTACGTTCAGAGCGGCAAATTGGAGTTTGTAGGTATAACAAAAAACCCCGGCTTGAACCGGGGTTTACTGATAGTGTCTGCTTTGTTATTTTTTTAGCAGCGGTTTGGGGGCAGCGGCAGGCTTGGCCACGGGTTTCTTGACTGCGGTTTTTTTGGCCACAGGTTTCTTTGCCGGAGCGGCAGGTTTGACCGCAACTTTTGCTTCAGCAGCGAGTTTCTTTTCAGCATCAACAATTTGCTTATCCAAAGCACTCCTCTTGGTATACAGTTTCTGCAGAGCTGAAACCATTTGATCAACTTTTGCCATAACAATGACTCCTTTGCGCTATGCGCACTTTTTTAGTTTATCGGGATAGTACTATACCCCATAAAATACATTTTAAATGCCTTTTGAAAAATTGTAAAGCATTTTTATCAGACAAACTTTAATTTGCCGGGCAGCTTAGCACGAAGGGCATGTTGAAAAGCGCGGGTGAGGACTGGACAGCCATTCTCGTCCAACGGGTCGTGGCATCCCGAACGCAGGCTCTGGCTTGGCATCTTCTCTTTCACGCCCAAGACGACGAGAACGTCTGTCCGGCCCCTCACCTGAGATTATTCGGCAGCAGCCCTTCGCGCCAAGCAGCCCAACATTGCCATGAAGAGGGTCTGCTACGCACGAGAGCAGAAGAATCCCCTTTCACGCATAAGGTTTAAGGTAGGGTATACCTTCTTTTCTGATGTACTATCCTTTTCAGAGCGAATTGAAATAAAACTATGAGACAGGCATAAAAAACCGTCTGCCTTTGCCTCTTTCACTCACTATGTTTCCCTATAGTGAACGATAAATTGATGGGGTGTTTAAACAAAGGGGTGCTGCCGAATAATTCCATGAGCGGGGTCGGACAGACGTTCTCGTCGTCTCGGGCGTGAGATCAACAATGTCAGGCCAAAGCCTGCGTAAA
>Ga0123357_10011327_pt1 | contig 11425 bp, 8 predicted proteins | sample TergutEmb28metaG_FD_89873 | JGI IMG/M metagenome (GOLD analysis project Ga0123357, IMG submission 89873) | Embiratermes neotenicus P4 segment gut microbial communities from Petit-Saut dam, French Guiana - Emb289 P4 | ecosystem: Host-associated > Arthropoda: Insects > Digestive system > Gut ...
ATGTTTTGTTTACATGTAAAATAACCACTGCCACAGGGTAACAACCCAATTGCAGTTAATAAATATTATATATTATCATGCATCTGCGTTGACTAGCTGCTAACACGATAACACTGATCGTGTTAGCAGATAGTCAACGCAGATGAATGGTAAGTACCTTATTGTAGCCAATCATTTTTAGTATAGTAGTTGTTTCTTAGGATTGTTGGCGTCAGTTACGGAAGGATCATGGCCATGCTTTGTATGCTTATATTCGGGACCGCTGGTGATAGGTAGGCGGGGAGAGATTTAAATGAGAAAACTTTAGGAGCTGATAACGGACGATAGCAGTCCAGTAAGTCGCGTACGTGTGTGGTGTAGTTGGGAGTACAGAGAAGTGACTGTCTCAGTTTCCTAGAAATGATATGGTTGTTTTACTGGATATAGCGCTCCATTAATTTATATCAAGAATAAAATGATTAAATAAAACATAAGTGAAAACACAATAACTAAAACTATATATGATTCGGTGAACCACACTCGTATCCCGGAAGAGTTTCACCTACCACATTGAGCGCGTTGGGACAACGAAGTTACGTAGGGTGATCGTGTACAATACGCTGCACATAGAGTAACTGCCTCCAGATAATGAACAGTTACACTCTTCGAAACATATAGAGGATAAATTATTGAAATTTATTAAGAAAGAAAAGTGCATCTTGTTGGTATTTGTTAAGCAAGATTGATGTCATTCTAGTAGTGTAAGTTAGGTGTTAACGCAACTGAGCATAACCGGGTTGTGATTATGTTTTTGCGTCGGTGGATCCAGAAGTTGTTACCGAGCGAAGCGGTTAAGTTCACTCTAATTGCAAAACGTACGTCACGAAGTGGGCATAATTGGTGATCAGGTGATTAGTTGTTGATAGTAGGTCTTGTAAATATGTATCAGTCCAGAAATAAAACTATACCTATAGTGAATAGGTGCTGATATTAACGTATCTTCCTAGCGTATCGGTCGATAGTTGAGGAGGTGCTGATATTTATAGCTTTTAGCTATGTATCAGTCGAGAAGAAAAGTCATCCCTATAGTGATTAGTTTCTGATGGATAAGTATTGTCTTTCTGTATCAGTCGATAGGTGAAGAGGTGTCTATAGTGAACAGTTGCTGATAGTTGTCTTACTATGTAGGCCTATCAGTCTCGAAGTAAGGATGTTCTAATGGCGAAGATTTTTTGATAGTTACCCACCCTTTTGTAAAATGGGTACCGGGTCTTTCCAGGGGGCAAAGTGCGACCGGGGCGTGGGGCTGACCACTCACCCTTTTCTAGTGTCGCGGTCATAAAAGAGTACAGGTGTACCTCTACCCAACCTTTGGGCCACACCGGGCCTGTAACTGGATCACTTTACCTTTCTTTAATTACAACAAATGGCAGTTATAATGAAGCAATGAAAGCTACATAAGTAGCTATGCTTCGGCCGGCGTTGCCGCTTTGTACCTTGTGGTGTCCATAATTTAATACAGTATCTGCCAACTACGTGCTATAGACGATATAAGTGTTGTGTGCGTTTTCCTCTCTAACACTTCGACGCCTACAACTGTAAATTACCCAACGGCGATAAAATTGCTATTACACGCGTAATTGGCTCACAGTAACAAGTACATGAACCATATCAATTTCAGGTTACATTTGGCAACACAATTCAGTTTAGGTATTTGTAGGGATTGGAAACAAATATCTACCCCTCATAGTGTTCCTCTCTCTCTCTCTCTCTTTTGACATCAACTAAGCCGCAATGTATCATATATAGCACCGCGTTCAAAGTCAGATATTCTGAAAGGGAGGCAGGATCCGCAGACATTGTGTGATATATAATAGGGGTTTAAGTATAATGTATTTTGTATTTTGTCAAATAGAGGTCCAATGGGCAGAAAATATATTGGGTACTTTCTTTAGAACAGCTTTTATACACATGGAACAAATAAGGTACGTTTAAAATGAAATATTCTCCGAAGTTTATGGTGTATTTAGTACAAGAAAAAGCACAGATTGAAAGGAAACTGTAATTTTCCGTCCAGTTTAACCCATGTTTAATACCAGATAACGCCGTAAATGAATATAAATTCACCTCTAAAATAGACGCCTAGTGTTCTGCTCTTTAGTTCAATTCGTAAGTAAATTTACAAGGGATATATAAAATTTAAATCCGAGACCAAAGAGTATGGAACTTTTCCTCTTGAGACCAAGATGAAGGTACACGAAACAAATTCTGACATAAATTATGAATCCTATATCAAAATATAGGAGACTAATTGGGAGACATAGGCGGACAGGTGGCGGACGCTTGTGAGTGCGGTAACGAACCTATGAGTTCCGTGAAATGCGGGGAATTTCTTGACTAGCTGCAAACCAGTTAGCTTCTCAAGAATGACTCTGCACCATGGAGTAAGTAAGTAAGTAAGTATATCAAAATATAGGTGAAATTTAACTCTCCAACCTAAGGTGTTTACATTACGTTCAAGTCTGGGATATAAGGGTAGTTGCGTTTTCAGCGTCCAAGGGGTGTACTAAATTTACTCGTAAGCCGAGTTATGCCTAACGTGTTGCTCTCGTGTCCTATATTGCAGGTTAAAATTTACTCCGAAATCAAAGACTATGCGAGTTTCCACTCCGAAATTAACGGGGACGTGAGACTTCGCTGTTGTGGCTGAAGGGTACGTGAGGTTACCCGCTATAAAGAAAGTGAACGTGACGTCGTACACAGAAACCTAAATATATTTGAAGATTCACTCAAATAAAAATAATGGGCCAAATTGTAAGAATTTAGAAACGGTGCTGCTTATGCTAAAGTTTGATCATTTATTGCTCGAGGCTGGTTTTTTTCTTCTACATTTTAAATAAAGGACCGAGACATTGATGCTTTCAGAAGAGTCGCATTGCAAAATCCCTCGTTATTACGAGCTACTCCCTTCTGTAAAGTAAAGTAAAGTAAAGTGCACCGTTTTACAGTCACTGAGGCTCTGTACAGGCCGTACGGCCCATACGGGGAGTAGAGGTATAGCTCTAATCTTACTTGACCACGGCACTAGAAGGGGTGAGTGGGCGGCGTCACGCCTCAGCCTCTCTTTACCACCGGGAAAGAACCGGTACCCATTTTACAGGAGGCTGGGTGGCCCCAGTCCCGCGCTGGACAGGTACGGAAAATCTCGCCCCACCGAGATCCGATCACCGGACCGCCCAGCCCGAAGCCAGTCGCTATACCGACACGCTAACCGGCCCACACTCCCTTCTGTGCTTCGCAGTAAAAATTTGTGCTCATTTCAGACAGTTTAATGTTTTGTTTATCTGCAACCTTTTTCCAAAGATTTTTCCCGCCTAAATTCTTTATATACCATATTTTTCCCGTCCCTGCAATCATCTGACTTCATCCTAGGTTGTCATATAATTCAGGATTCTGGAATTTTTAAATAAACGTAGGTCACAAAGATTGCTTGTTATGCATTCTGTATATCCATATGACAGTTTATCCATCGCTCCAGATATTTATCGCCGTCTTTACGTGTCATATAAAATTGGACACGTAATTGACAACCCGGAATTTGTTACGCCTCTATTTACACTAACATTGGTAATGGATAACAGCACGAAAGGTTGCCATGTAACGTGACAATGGGAATTACATTTACATATCTGCGTAAAGTGACTTGAGCTTTTACAGATGAGTGAAATGGAAATGTCTTCCAAAGTCTGCGGTCAGTGGAGGCCTTTCTGCTGGAACCATCGTTAGAGAATGTACTTATCGTCTCACCAGCTTAAATATTTAAGTGAACCATCTCCGTTGTGTTAGATACAATTTTAAACGAATATAAATAATTCAGAGCACAACTAAAGTATAAATGATTTATTTTAGAAGGTGTAGTTTTAAGTGACGACATGTTTCGGCTCCCTTCAGTAGGCCATCATCAGGCCGTAAGTCTTTACACTGTATGATATGATACAATATTATTAAATTATTATTAAATGAGATCTCGTCCTTGTCTAAAACCTTACAATAACATTTTCTTTCAACATTGAATAATTTGAATACGGTAAAAATATATTTCAAAACTTAACTAATGTGTTTTTGGGTTAAGTTTTAGAGTAAGCAAGTCACTTTAGGGGCCGGAAGTGACGTCACGGATCATGTGACTAACTCGTTGATACCATGAAGTAGGTCAATGACCTTCCCACCCCTACTTAATACGTAAATGACCTCATTGATATGCAAATATTCTAATTGATATTCATACGACCTTGATTGATATGCAAATGAACTAATTATTATGCAAATTGTTTTTGCCCCGACACCTTGTCGCCTTAACCCTCTTGTTTTGACTGGCAGACTACCTGGAACCTATTTGGCCGCCATCTTGAATTGGCGCCATCTTGCGATACGGCGAACAGGCACTGTTTTTAAATATCGTAATCTTGAAATCCGCCATTTTACAAAATGGCTACCTGCGCGCACGTATTAATTATAACCTTACTTTTGACCATACAATGGCTATTTTTAAAAATAACCTAACTTTGAACCTCACCATTTTTAAATTATAACCTCACTTTTTACAATATGGCGTCTAAAGTGCTCTTTTTAAATTTGTATTCCTTATTTAAGTATTTGTTATTCTTGAAATAGAGGCGGTTGAGCGGTAGAATTCCAGATCCATATTGAAAGATAGTAGGTTTGAATCCTACTTCCTGAAACATTTTTTAAAAGAATTTAGGATTTGGGTAATAAATAAATACACGCTTTTTTCTATTCACAGTTAAATACAATGTAGAATATTTATTATTACAATTAAAAATACAATTCTATTAATAGGTATACATATCAAATCAAATATATACAGTATACGTTATTAAAAGAAAACATATAATTTTTTAATAGGCGTACAAATAAAACAATCAATACTTATAAGCATTTATTTGGTACAAGACTGGTTTTTATACTTTAGTTCATCCCACTATGTATCGAAATGAATGGCATTTGTGTTTCGAGGTGTACAGAAGCACTTTGATTGAACCCACTTATCTCGCCACTCCTCCAGTTTATCTTGGAATCTACAAAACTTGATCACTTCACTGTCTACGCAAGCACTCGCTAAATCCATCAGCTGTGACCAATTGTTTTTGCTTAGATACACTTGACTGTTCTCACTCGTGATGCGTACCTGCCGTCCCCAGTACATTGACAGGTTATGATGCGGGTCACCAAGTTCGTGCACTTCATTCTTCGATATATTACTCTTGAACGTCACCAGAATGAACCACTGTATGTCATTCAACACCACATGGCCTGAAGAAGTTCCATTCTTCCGTGTGGTTTGAGGTAATCATTCAGGTAGATGGAGACGTACTTTTTCTCTTGCATGTTGCAGAAGAATGTACGGCGAAGCAACCCCGTCATCTGGAAAACAATGATATGCAGGCTGAGTAGGACACTTTGCATACAGCAGAATAAGAATGTAAAAGCTTAGCCACCGAGCTAATGAAGAGGCCGTCCGCAATACACAAAAATATCTGGATTTGTTGTGACATGCAAACGTGCAGCTGATGCCTCGTAGTCTTATGTCGGCGAGTGGAGGGCATCCTAGTTGAGTGATGTCAATAACTGTAGGTCGATAAGACCGCCAGTAAATTGTGTTTTCTGAGGCCCGAAGCAATAAATTTCAACGTCAGATGATGCCTCGCGATGTAGCACAGTCTCTAGCTCTGAATACAATACATCACCACCATTCCAATTATGCCCGTGGTCAATAGCCTGATTCATTCTGGCGTTAAAAGATGGCACTGCGTCCCAGCTCCACGGTCTCTGAAAGACATATGATGAGACATAGTTAGTTTGGGAGTCGACAGAACCAACTGCTTGACCACGAGTTCATCATCTCGCCCTTCTAAGAACGTGAAGTCCATCACTAAGAGAGATACTGAAGACTGATAATTTTAAATGAACTTACCTTTATTTATATATGCGACTTGTACGACTGCTGCTGCTCCAAATGGTCGCAAGAGGGACACTCTCCAAACTGAGCGTGGAAAATAAGCACTGCCTTGTTATTGTTGCAGTTATAACGAGCAGGTACACACATGTTCACGAATGACGTCATGTATTGTCCACGGGCTCTGTGGATGGCGTAAATGCAGCAGACATTCGGAGTTAATCCCTGTAGTCTGTGGCGGTTAAATGTCCAAGGAATTGAATCGCGTTGCAGGAATTCCATTATTTCGAGCATTTAGAGTGGCAAAACCTACGAATCAAAATATTCGGTGTACCCAGAGTCGGAAACACAAAAAGCTACCTAATGCATACCGGGCATCCAATATTTGTCGAGGTTAATGACAATTTTTAGGGCTTTCTAAGGGTGGATGGCGAAAGATCAATTGGATAAACACCTTTAAAATACTTAAAATATTTAGTTAAAACTTTATTGATCTGAATGGTATTCATTCTACAGTCACGTTTCGAGAGTTGTCGGTTTCGACGTGTCCTAGAAATTTAGCATACAAAATGCAAGTGACGGTTTCTGGTAGCGGTTTTTTGAACCGTGCCTCAATGAGTAAATTTCCTTCACGGGGAGGCTTATATGTTCTTCGTCCGCCTCTCTGTCTGGTTTTAGGTCAAAGCATAATACATAGAAGCCTTTGGTGAAAAGTTCTAAGGTAATCATGTGAGCACGGTCTTCGTGATGAATACCCGTACTTGAAAACAGTGTTTCGTAAGCCCTGGTAGCCCCAAAGGATGATGAGCAATCCATAGTGAGTGGATCGGGAGGATGCTGAACACCGTTTACATAAAACAAGATACTTTGCATATGATAATGATGAAAGTAGAATGGAATTGTACTTGCAGCACCAATGGATTCAGTGCTTTTAACCAATGCTATAAGAATCCTTTCTGGAATTGGTCCAAGGAATTCATTATCGATACAGACTTGCTGGACACGAGAACTGGCAGTAAAAGATTTAATCTGAGTATGTGTAACAGGTTAATGTTCTTTGCACTCATTCCCAAAACATTCTCGTCAACAAGAAGAAGAGTGGGCGTCAATTCAAATCGAGTGATAAAAAGAGTAGCGTCTAAAATCTTGATACGCACTTTGTACTTCTTGGCCACAACAACTTTGAGGTTGACAATGACATTGTATTGCTCAGAGTTAGCATCATATAGCAGGTACAATTTCTTGGTCTAACTGGAATTTCCGCTGAAAATGATCATATCAAGGGGTTAAACTATCATACAAAATAATTTTGTATTCCGAACGGTAATTTTAAAACTGTTCAACTTCATTAAGGCCCCAGCCATTGGTCAAATCAACTCCGGAAGCATTCAAGAGAACTTCAACAGGTTTTTTCAAACCTTTACCTTGTCCATACATTGCGTACATTGAGTCAAAATTTACCCGAGCTATAGCGATAATTAATTAATGAGCAAAACGCAAAAAGGCTGCCTTCACAACAATACTCTTTTTAATTGCACTCATCACTTCTAAAGACCTCCCTTTCGTCTTCTCACGACCGTTACCAGGGGCATCCTGAAATGGTCCAAATGCACCTCGAGACAGTCACTCTAGCGGAATCTCGCATTGCTCTGAACGACTTTACCATATACGCCCCAGATCACATCAGGCTTAAACTGGTCACGGCGTCTGATACCAATGCCCACCACTTTATCCTGGACAGTCTCAGTGTTCCGAAATGTTAGTCTCTTCAAATCTCCATCGCGCACAACATCAACTTAATAATTAGTTAATGTAATGATGCATTCCTTTAAATAAAACATAGGTTCTTTCTCTTCACCCGGGCGTCTAAACTTGATAAACAAACTGAGCCAGTTTGCGTTAAATTTTGGAAAGGATTTTGTAGTCTCGTCAAAAAATAAAAAGGGTAGCTGTTCTGTTATTCCCGATACAGGACTGCTTCTGATAGCGGACACTGCCTCCAACTCTGGCCCCTCCCTGCTGACTGAGAAAACGTGAGCAGTCGGGATAGCCCCTTCTCTATTCAAGAACAGTTTCTTAGCCATTATTATATTTTGATTTGAAGCTAAATCACTTACTTAAAATTAGTCGTTGCAATTAAATATTTCGGCAGTTGCAGGTGTGGCAAGCTGGTACAGTTGTGGCTGTTGCTATGACAGGTTAGTACAGTTAACAGTTGTAGCTGTAGCTGTTGACAGTATACTTTACTTGTTCCTGTTGGCTGTAGTTGTAGCTATGGCAAGCTGCTTCAAGTCTCAACTCGTTCAGCGTAGGTACTTCTAATCGTACTAAAGACCGAAAGAAGAATATACCACTCCCGTTTAAACGTCCTAATTTATACTGAGTCCCCCTAGACACGTTGCGAACTATTTAAAGCATTACTAATAAATGCACGTGTTTCCAGGATGTAACTTTCTGTCTGCTAATGAATTTTACTGCCTGTCGCTACCTTCAAATAGTAAGTCATAAACTTTTAGCACCGGGAGTTTAATGGAAGGGGAAGAAACGTCTCGTTATAATTAAGGCCACCCACAAACTTGAAACTGTGTTAGTATCACTCGTGCTCTCCAGCCACGTGTTCGTACATTAATTCCACTAGTGAACTGGTTTATATCACTTCGCCGCCGCCACCGCAGCCACCATACCATCAGAATATTCTCTCAGCAAAGACCTGCAACACTTTAATATCAAGAGCGAAGCTGATCGTCATTAGACAATTCAAAAATGGCCGCTGCCCTTTATAGATAAGAATCATTTAGCAGCGGTTGGATTTTATTACACAACCCGAAGTGATGCAGTTTGTTGTGCATTTTTTGGAGTGCAAATGGTTCAGTGGGAACAAAGAGGCGACCCATTCAAAGACCACCAGTGCTGGAGTCCGTCTTTAGGATTCATTAAGGGCCCCTTTGTAGGTAACATCCCTATGAGTTCGGGCGACCTACTAAAACAACATCTCAACAGCCTGCCCGTAGCTACGGGTTGTGCAGGTCTGGATGCAGTAAGTATACTTGTTTGTATTTCTTCCCTTGTTGTGTGTGCGCATTTTGTAACCCCCGCAATAATTTTCAATGTCCTTTTACAGCTACAAGTCCTGGAATATTTAAGCACGTGATAAGACAAGAGAACTCTATCCAAAGTGATGGCCCTCTGTACGTGGATTTCGCCACAGGCGAAGCTCGAATACATTCAGTTATCCCGTCGCCCCTTCCACTAAACAGTCTGCTGAGAGACTGAGCGACGCTGGGTTCTTCCATAACGGTAAGCACTTTTAAAGTAAGAGTGTGTTTATTACAGGTAAAAAGAATTCCTCAAAATACCAGACTAATGTAAAAACTTCCTTCTGTTACAGGAAACAAGGATCTCGTTTCGTGTTTCCACTGAGGCCTGACACTTAGCGACTGGGAGGAAATGGACTGTCCTTCAGAGCAACACGCCCGTCACTGTCCTAAATGCATTTACTTACATTATACAATGGGCGCACAATTTGTTTTAGACAAAGCTAAAAAAAACTCTAGGCGCTTATTCGTTATTGTTAAGTGTGCTAAAGCAGTGTGTGTGTGTGTGTGTGTGTGTGTGTGTACAATCATCAACCGGTCCCCGCTTTATTCACACAAACATCGGAATTTCAGGCGTCACTGAGTCTGCACACTGAGCATTTGTTCAGTCTTCAGTAGGGTGTATTACGAGCTTATACCTAAACAGGTCTGCCAAATAGTTAAGGAAACACCGAAGGTGTTGCTGGCCTGCTGTTTCTACTCTACAGGCTGCCTAAGGCAATTTTTTTTTCTATCGCTAAGGAAATCCTTCTGCCTACCTGGTAAGCGGAAGCGGTCTGGTGCCAGTGTGACTAAAAGGGTGGCTTTGTCCCAGTTAAAACTCGAATGCCTTACGTGTTCCCTAGCTGCCTTCAAGCGCCATTTCGCGTTTCTATAAAAATGAATTTCGCGTAAAACGTACAAAAATTATTTCAGGTTTTCTTGTAATAAATAATTATACTTGGAGTTACTGTATCGTGCTTTCATAAGCGCGTAAATTATATTAGCACGTACTGAAATTATTGCTGCGTGTTGTAATAAAATTGTATGCTAAAAACAAACCTGCTATGCGTTTTAAGCCGTACAGTTTTATTAGTACTTAATTAGTATAAGCAGCGTTATTATATTCCGCTTTCATAAGCGCGTAAATTATTTCACCGTGCGTTTTAATGTAGTTCTAAATTATACACTAATTTTATTTCTAATTATCAATAGTAAATTATTACACGAAGGTTTAAAATTCACGTATTTTCTGGTTATAAGCACGTAAATTGTATTAGCACAAACTTAAATTAGTGCCACGTATTTCAATGTAATTCTATGTCATTAAGTTAAGTGAATTTACACACTGCCCCAAAACGATCTCACAAATACTGATTAATAATTGCAAGAGTTGTCATTGTTACGCGTAAATATTGTGCGTCTTAAAACAAGAGTGTGTTGTGTTTCAGTCAGTTGTGTATGGTAAGGTACCGACATAGCAGGCTGCTTGCACCCCCCTATCGGCCAGTTCAACTGAGGCAACGGAAGCAATCCCCGCTGTCAACATTCCTGCCCGGTTCTGTAACCTTCCTGGTCTATTCACCTTAAACCAGTTTTAACCCCTCCGAAAGAATACGTACCTCTATATTTTGTCCTAAAACATAGTAACGTGTATTGTGTTTGTAAAAATATAATCGCTAACTAATTTAAGTGTATTACAAAAATTTGTTTTAATAAATATCCATTTGTAATTATAAATTGTGTGTCTTTATTTATTATCCTTATTACAATATACCTGGGATGGGGTCCTTTAAATAAGAGATGGTTTAGGAGATAGGATTTTTTTAACATCCGTTTATTGCCTTATGACTGCTACATTTTATTTCATCCCTTTTCATTCTCCCAAGATTCCCTTCTTCCTTACCACCTGTCGCTTGCTTGTTTGTCATTTCCTCTTTACGCTCTGGTCTTGCTACCATTGTTGCTGTGTTCTTTGTGCTCCAGTGTTATCGTTCTTCTCCTGTCCCACATGTTGGGATGTGCGCCTCTCACTCGCTTGTTCCTGTTTGTGCTGTCCGGGGGAGGTTTGCGTTCGTAATGTCTATATTATCTCCAAATAGTTGCCTAATGTTTCCCAGCTCTTCCTCTGATTGGTCTTCCACCGCGCCCTTCGTAGAAAGTCGATATATTCCTCTAGCGACACTGTTCTCCGATTCTTCGTTAGGTAGTATACGAGATTCGCCAGAATCCACAGTGTCGCCAAATGTCGTTGTCGTGGCCAGAAACGGAAACTTGGTCCCAGGAGCCAGCCAGGGAGGATGCGTCTCCGGTCCATTCTGTGTATTGCCGCTAGCCGTATACGGGTCCATTCCCATATTTCTTCCCCTGCACCACACTCCGTGAGTCTGTGGAC
>Ga0123357_10011328_pt1 | contig 11425 bp, 11 predicted proteins | sample TergutEmb28metaG_FD_89873 | JGI IMG/M metagenome (GOLD analysis project Ga0123357, IMG submission 89873) | Embiratermes neotenicus P4 segment gut microbial communities from Petit-Saut dam, French Guiana - Emb289 P4 | ecosystem: Host-associated > Arthropoda: Insects > Digestive system > Gut ...
CTTTAAACAAAAGTTTTTTGGTGGTGGTGCGGGAACACCCCGACACCCCCCAGTTTTTTTTTTTTGGGGGGGGGGGGGGGGGGGGGGGGGGGGGGAGCGGCTGACACTGAGGCTGTATAAACTTTATGCTTGATTTTAGAAGCCGTGTTATGAAAGTTATGTCAAAATCTCCGAGCCGACAGCTAGTTAGGTTGTTACAGGGAAAATTAAAACTGAAAAAGAAAAAATCTACATATTCGTTAGTTTTATTATTTTTTCAGTATTTCCACGTACTATTTAACAGCCGATTTCAGTGACTGATTTAATATAAGTGTTAATCACGTAAAACCTTTGATATCATGGTGTCTACAAAGTCTGTGTTTTTTTAAATTACGCTTTGGTGACCTGCAGTCCGGCAATAACCCCCCCGACGAGTGCGACAATGCACCATACACAATTTCAATATTCTACAATGAGCTGCTGTTCACACCACATGCGTTGGTATAGAAGACGTGCTGGTTCGGGCTGATGACATGGAGATGAGAAGTTCTGAAACAAGAGGATCTTGAATGGCACAATTATCACACTACGTTTCATTAAACTGGGCAGTCAATATTCACTGTTAATCACTGTAATTGTATTAGCAGACTAATAGATAAAATGCAGGCCGAGTGCGTATCAGGAACACCGTTGTTTCAGAATCATAAAACACCATTAGATAAAACAGTGGACATTCCATGATTCGTAACTGTGAACACTAAAGTAATATGCTTAATTGATTGTTATATTTGTCTTGTAGAGAACCACAGCAATACGTGTGTTGTTTAGAGTCTCCACGCAACACTGTGTCATATTCTAATCTTAATTGGATATCAAGAGTAACTCTCAATGCACAGACTCAATATTTCGGGTATTTTTCAGAATTACATAATAGTAACATTTTCTTAATGACCCTTCGCAACCGCAATGCTGTAGTCTGAGTAAATGACTAGCAGTTCCTTGCGTGTATTTACGTATTACGCATGCATACGTGTCTCTTCAAAGTTGGCAACAATACAAATATTTGAACACTAAAATTTCCCAGCTATAAAATAAATAGCACTGGAATGATATTTACTTCCTTGTTCCAGGAATCGCACTATATGAACTTCAGGACCCTATTGTGGTGCTGGCGATTAGGGAGATGGAGGCCGGGGACTTGTCCCAAGATCTGCTCAAAAGGCTTAAAGAAGCAGAGGGTTACCTTCGTGAAGCGGTCACCCAGCTTCTGTACGAGCCCACGAAATCTGCCGAAGGTCGACTGGGCAAGGTCGCCATGCAGGACTTGAAAAGACTACGGTACACTATTCAGCGTGCGGAGATAATAATGGCTGAGAATGGGCGCGATCATCGAGGATTATCGTCGAGAGCTACGTCAGGGATTTCTAAGAAACGAGGAGACCAAAAAAGGAAGACTTGAGTGTTTGGGAAATCATATATCAACTGTTTAAGACCGAATACATTGTTTAAACCTATATGAAACCGGGTTCTTCGTTGTGCTTTCTTGTTATACGTAGCCGAGTGTAGAAGTGAACGTGTTTCGATAAGTTCATGTTCTAGAAGTTTGAACGCACTATGTATTCGAACATCGGTGCTGCTGGAGACGGAGAAGATAGCTCAGAATACAATGGACAGTAGGAAGGACGAATGCATCAGTGATCATTCAAATTAAGCCCAAGCACTCTTTGAAAACTTCAGACATGTAAGACAACTGAAATATTTCGTACATATAATGCGTAGGTCAGACTCCATGGAAAAATACTTGATGTTAGGACTGCCAGACGGCAGCTGTGGCCGTCCAAATTTCACTACAACGCTAAGCTAACCGAGAATCGGCCGTTTAGCATGACTTTCTCTCAGGGAGCCTTACGTTTTGAAAGCACAGAGAAACGACTGGATGATACCGAAAAATTTATTAAAACAGTAGCGTGAGAGACACTAGAATATGTTTAATAACACAGTTCCACGCTTAATTTGATTATGTACTGCACTGAAACATCTCATCATTTCCCCTTCTGTATTAATAGCACACAGTCTGTCAGGTAACAAGCCTGGCGCGCACGAAGACCCACAAACAACTGTCTACGCGGACCCAGCTTGGCCCAACTTCAGGACTACTTGCCTTGTCAGCTCATGAAACAGATGTGCTCTATATTTATTGCTTGGCCGAAAGTTGTAGAGTGTATCTTTGTTTGCAGGGGACCAGAGTAACAATACGGTCACTAACTGTTAGCTAAGTGTAGGCCGAATCCCTCTTCGCGACCACTACTCTCATAAGATGTGTGAACACCCTTCAAGTCAGAAACCCCAACGTCAGCACTAAACCTCGATCCAATGCGCCAATATATTTTATACAGACCAGCATCCGTTTCGTTCGTAGTTCTAATAAATTCGTAAGTACTTTATCCAAACCTAAATTTACCTGTCTACCCGCCAAGCAAACCTCTGATCTGGTCTCGAACCAAGGATCATCGGTAACACAGCAGAAGAAGAGGAAGACAGGGCACAAAATGGTCAAAACAAATACGAGGAACGCTGACGATGAACTGGCGTGACATTTTTACTGCCACGCAGAGTAGAGCGCAATGGAGGTACCTAATGTACTGGAAAACAGGAAAAGCCAGAAGGAATAAGGGATCGCAAGCCCTAGCACTTGTTGCTAAGAAGATCTAACACGATCACAAAGGGTCGCTTGAGACCTGAAGGAACTACTACTAGCACTACTACTACTATTAATAATTACTGCTGCTACTACTACTACTAGAACCACCACCACCACCACCACTATACTACTGATTGAGATTCCGGTTTTCGGGGATGTGACCCATGAAAATGAACGTACTACGTTCCTTCGAAACGGCGGAATTCACTCACCCGACAACTCGGCGTCACAGCCCGGAACACCCCAATCCTCAGTTTCACCGCGGTAAAAAAAAACCAGAATTTGCCTCGTTACTGATTTCCCAACTCCGTCTGTATGTGCTGTACAGTTCGGAAAATTTCTGAAAATATCCAAGTGTTTCGGTACCAACTATATTTTTTTTCTGTGGCGCAACAGCCCTACTCGGTCCTAGACCGCTTTATTGTTGAGCGTTGCATACGTAGACACACACTCACACACACGCGCGCGCGCGCCCTCGCGGTAGAACTCAAAAGAAGTGATCACGTCGTCGCAGAGGCATCTACCTGACAATATATAACCACCAAAAGAGTGGAATTCCCATGCCCTCAGCGGGATTAGAAACCGCGATCCTAGTAATCAACAGGCTGCAGACCTACCCCTCAGACCGCAAGGCAACTGGGATCGGCCTTTAACTATAATACAAAACACACTGAGAACCCGACAAATGATACGATGTGTCTTCAGATCTCTAAAGTTCAGCAGGGGCAAATCATTAAGTTATAAGACAAGAAATTAAATTCGTTATGTCATGCTCATTCACATCGCTTCGTAGTTTATACATTGGGAACGGCCAATATTCTGGAAATTGTTGTTTCTTCTGCTGAGTTATATTTAGGCCCCAAAACAACTGCTATCACATTCTGAGTAACCAGAAAAATATGGTATATAAATGGCTGTCGACACCCTTCATCACTTATGTCCTTCAGTAGTGGGTACATAAAAGGTGACATAAATTACGTACATAACAATCACAGTTGCCACATATGAAAGAAGGAAATTTGAAATCAAATGTGATTATTAGGCGAACTTCCAATTGTAGACCTGCATTCGTATAAATTTTCTTTCAAGTTCCTGTTGTTATTGTGAACAAGGGCAAGTATCTAACCTTCCTTTGACGAAGTTCAGACTTTTCACAAACTGCTTAAAATTTTCTATAAAACTGCGAAATGCAGTGTTTTATATTGTGAAGCTTGTTTTATATTGTTTGAAAAATAAAAGAATTGTGTCGTAATTCGGCAAAGATTATTTAGAGAAAAATAAGAATAATTATAAATCATATACTTATGTATACAATTTAAATATTATAAAAATCTACGTACCTGCGACAGATTGCATGATAATATTAAAGTGGATCTTAAAGAAATAACATGGGGGAGGGAGTGGGTTAACTAATTTGGCTCAGGATAGGAACTAGTGACTGGCCCATGCAAACGCGGTAACGAACCTTTGGGTCTCATACAACGCAGTAAATTTCTTGACTAGTTGGAGAACTATTAGCTCCTGAAGAAAGGCACTGTTATAGAGTTAACCGTTTAACTAGTTAGTGATTATTGTAATTGAAATCGAAATGCAGAGGGAACTTATTCGTATGCCTTAAGTATGTATGTATGTATGTATGTAAGTATGTATGTATGTATATATATATATATACGTATGCATGTATGTATGTATGAGATATCTAGTATAGTTCATACAGATACATATTCATTTAAAGTTATTTGGAGTTCAAATTGTCCTACAAAGAAACGAGGGGTAACTATCAGCACCAAATTTTAATTTTACACTAATGGAAATTCTGCCATCAAGAAAGCCTGATAGGGTCAAGGACTGGAGGTGAATTACCTAATTACTTCACTATATGATGTACTTACGTATTTACATAATTTCGCTTTTGTACTTATGATCTTAAAGCACCGATAAAAATCGGATCTTATGGTTATGAGGGGCTACCTGTAATTAACCATCTGTCCATATGAGGGTTTATTTTCATTCGAAGGCCACTATATTGCAAATTCTGGCCACGCCTCACCAACAGTGACGGAAATGTAATCGAATTCCAAGCTCGCAATAGCTGTGAGACACGTGGAGAAAGAACTTCGGGCCAATTCCTTGCTCAGTAGAGCATTACAGAAGTTCTGTCACCGGCAGACGGCACGCGAGAACACTCATCTTACATGTGAGTACGTACCTTCTTTCATAAACAAGCAACTAAATTGCACATGCGAAAGTAAACTGGACAAAATATGTGTGTATATTTTCTCACGTCCATTGCACGTACCAAGAGATCACATCTCGATGCCAGACAGATATTGTTGAGGTGTGTGTAATATATCACATAGCATATTTACGATTTCGCCCTCTGCAAGGCAGTAACACTTAGGCAAAGTTGATGGAACGTTTATTTCAGTACATTTGTAGTTATTAGATCGATCTAAGCGTACTTTATTCTCGGGTTTAGGCAATTATACATACACTCATAAAGCACATGTGTAGGAGTATAAGACTTGTGTACCAGTAACTCAGAATATGTTATCAGCTATTCAAAAATGTATATACATAAGGGAAAACAAGTTTCTCCGATAAATGGTGCTGAAGAACATCTCCATTAAGCTCGCTAAAGCACGATACTTCAGTTACCGGTACACTACTCGCAACTAAGTTTAAGAAAGTAAAGATTACGCAATACACTCATACTGCTTGGGAGAAACCATAAATCTTCAGAGGCACTTTCCTTTGTTCTGTATTGATAACTAAATTCATTACTCCATTTTTTGTTAAATGTTCTATCCTGAAAAGACTCTAAAATCTTGTAATTCTTAACAGTACTAAATTATTGTAAGATTTCGATATGATTCTCTTCAAGGGCTAAGCTAAACTAATTATTAACATTTAAACACTGGGTCGTTGCATCTACGGGAATGCATGAACCCCACTTCTATTATTACGATCATTCGGATAATTGTGTTGGGTGAAAACAAGAACTATTTATTCCGAGAATGAAAATAAACGCAAAATACATAACGAAGGAAGAATTATGATCATTACATTACATTGTTCAAATCAAACATGCTGCCTTTTGGAAACGTATGAGCCCATACCCAGTTTTAAAGTTAACCGTAACTGAAGAAAATTCAGGTTTGGTCAGATATGAGCTCGCTGTGTGTCACAGAGTCTTGATGTGGGTCGTTTTAACGACGTCTGTTTTCAACACTGGCTGGTTCTGAACTATAAATTTGAAAAGGATATGGAAGGAAGTAGTTTTGGTCTATTGGGAGGTAGTAGGCCTACAATTAAGCACATGGAGAAACTTCGTAAAACTATGGAGACTGTAAGACGATTTCTTTGGCAAGAATCGAATCTGGGACTTCCCGAATACGAAACGCTTGACTACGATCCCGGTATCTGTTCACAAGGCGTTCCAGGACAATCCGCATTGTCTAAAAACAGGCCGAAGCCTTAATGGGCCGAGAGTCTGACTCAAAAGGAAAGAAAAGAAAAGAAAGGAAAGAAAAGAAAAGAAAAGGAAAGAAAAGAAAAGAAAAAGATATCTCCCAGCCATACTTATTTGAAAGCAACCGTTTGGGGGTTTTCGTGCTGTTGATGCAAAGTGCACAAAACAAGCTCATGACGGAATTTAGTGTATGTCGCCATTGGCTGAATTTAAATAAACATTGGTTTCGAGCTCTAACACTAATGTTAGTAAGATGCACAAATCTGCGATTTTCTGGTATACTATGCGTAGTAGCAATTCCTTAACGACGTTTCGGGACAATCCATCGGTTCCATCTTCAAGGGTCCAGAAATCCAAGAAGAAAGCAAAGAAAGTAATGAACAGTTTGAAACTAGCACTGTTGAAATTTGAAGTTAATTTCCAGACGTTTGGTGAACGCCGTGAACATTACTGGCAAATAGGCCCAAGTGGTAATAATTTGGGGCTCAGATTTGCGGCCTTGGTAGCTCGGGAAATGGTATTGGAGCCGCAGAGCGCGGTTCAGAACTTCAGCTCTGATCTGTGTTTTGGTATCCCTGACTAGGTGGTACGAATGGTTATCATGGCGTTATAGTGGTAGGCAGCTGATAACATTTTTTGCTGTAAGTATGATATAGAGCGGTATTTTGACCATTTTATGCACCATTGTTGTGCGATTGAAGGTGCATGAATACTTTATTATATTTGAAGGATATGTGCCATAATTCTGAAAAAATATATACGCAACTTTGATTGAAATATCAGAAATAACGCTCGTTTGTGGTGTTTGCTTTTCCAATGGAAACTTGAAAATATAAGCGAAAGTAATGAAGAGAATTCCTATTAACATTACTCTGAAAAGTAAAGTTATCCTTGTCCACGCATGTAAGTGGAGAAAAGGTATTACTCCATTCATTCATAACGTCTGCACTAGATGGAGGTGGTGAACTTCACGCCCCGGCAGCTTTATCCCCGGGAAAGAACCCCGGTACTCACAGAATAGGAGGCGGGGTGGATCCGAGAGATGGCCTGGACGTTTTGGAGAATACAAATAAAAATCTCTTGTCCGTAACGGGTTTGGAACCCCGGATCGTGCACGAACATTATGCTTTAAGAAAGAAATGAGATGATGATATTTTTATAATTCCTAATGCCTTGGCTTTGGAGATGAGTGAGAGTGAATTGAAATATTTATTTTCCGATTGTCACGTGGTTTCCGGTTTTAAGCCTTTTTATATAATTAAATACTGAAACATTTGTGGTGCGTTTCAGCATAAATAATGGCAGATACACCGTTTGTTATTGCTGGGGCTGTTCTGATTTTGGGGATTAGTCTTCACTTTTCCTTGCACAAATTGGAAGAAGGCCATGTTGGTGTGTATTACAGGGTTAGTATGTTTGTGAACAGTTTTTACCTTCATACTTAAAACAATACTGTCATTTCTTTGAATAATTTTTTGTCTTGGTGTAACAAGGTAGTCTTTTGTTTTGTTTTGTCACAGGGTGGAGCATTATTAAACAATACAAGTCAGCCAGGATACCATATGATGATTCCATTTATCACAACATATAGATCAGTGCAAGTAAGTTAAGAAATTGTCAAATACTGGATTGTCTTTAGGAAAGACACAGACTAGCTCCACAAAACACAGTCTTTGAGAAGCTGATAGTCACTCATTGGGTCAAACAAGTCCCATTTTTTGTGAAGCCCATGTTAAGTATTGTCACCTTTTAAGGGCAAGACTAATTGTACAGTCCGGTTCTTGCCAACCACAAATTTTATGTAGATCCATTACATTTAACCACAGAACCGTAAAATGAATTCACTGGCGTTTACTTTCTTTTCATTAAAAATTTAGGTTACACTTCAAACAGATGAAGTGAAAAATGTGCCTTGTGGAACAAGTGGAGGAGTCATGATTTACTTTGACCGCATTGAAGTTGTGAATATTCTTAGTGCAAATAGTGGTAAGTATTTGAAACCAATTGTAACATTAATTAATTATTATGTGCATACTGAAATGTTATGTGTTTTGATATGTTGTCTTGTTATGGAGTTAACTGATTTTAAATTTAGTTGTTGGCATGTCCACAAAAATGTGCTCACTAGCTTTACCATGCCTGTCTCTTCAGCCATTGTTCCACATATGACAACTTGAGCATTACTGAATGGATTTTAATGAAATATAATATTACAGAACTTTATTAAAATTGGTCAGCACATTCTAATGTAGGTTAAAATCAGACAACAATAATGGATCTTCTGTTGCCAAGCATCTTCAGTGCAGAAACATGTCATATCCCACAAAATCATAATGAGTATGAGTTACATACTTTCTTATTTGCCACATAATGTGCGCCCACAAACTGTATAGGTTATGTGAAATTATAATTGTAGTTAGCTGCAGATTTTATTTAAAAATCAGTTATTGTTTTTAAGGACTTATGATATCCATAACAAATTTTTATCTAATGACTGTCAATACATCTGATACAGGATTAAGTTGAAGTTCATTTTCTGTTGCAGTGTATGATATTGTTAAGAACTATACTGCAGATTATGACAAAACCTTAATCTTCAACAAAGTTCATCATGAGCTTAACCAGTTTTGCAGTGTTCACAATTTGCAAGAGGTAAACAAACAGTTTTGTTGCAATTAATATTCTCCATAAACATTAAGTTGAGGCACATGGGTAAATTTAGAGCCCTTGCGTTTGAAATACAGTGTTCGGTTTCTTATGGATCCAGTGATATGTGAGCTCCATAGACAAACTTGCTACTGAAAATTTGTCTTCCTGAAGAAAAATTAAGAAAAGTGTTATTCTTTACCCATGCCTGTATGTGTATGCTGTCACATATTTTGTTTGTCAGTTTTTTCTGACACTCTTTATAAGTGATACAGTCCATTCATTGAGCACACACACACACACACACACCTATATATATATAATAGTTTAATATTGCCAGTACACAACAAGTGATAACAGTTGACACTTTGAACATATATATGTATTTATTAATTTACTGTTATGACTACACAACAAAGATGATAAATAATTTCAGAATATTCATTGTGATGCTTATTTAAATTTAAAAGCATATTAGAAAACAGCTGTGCAACTCCCACACACACATTTTGTTATTTGATCAGCTATCTGTGAGGAGACCATCAAACCCTTAAGTAGAATTGCTTTTGTAAGTTTTTGGATATCTACTGTAGCAGGTCTCATATAATGTATTTTTTTGCTTTTAGTTAAGTTTGACCATGTTTCTTTTGTATATTTTTGACAAAATTATTTACTTATTGCAGGTTTACATAGATTTGTTTGATCAAATTGATGAAAACCTCAAAACAGCACTGCAACGGGATTTGAATGAAATGGCACCTGGGCTGTATATTCAGGCTGTTAGGGTCACCAAACCAAAGATTCCTGAAACCATAAGGAAGAATTATGAATTGATGTGAGTTTAAAAGTTTCAATTTAATATTTTAGACTCAGTCCTCAACAGTAGAACTTTAGTAACAAACATGATTTGGATGCTGTTTGATTATCCAGTTTGACAAATTCCTTGAACAGGTCTGTTAGCAGTTAACTTTTAAGTATAAATGAGTGTCCTGTATTATTGAACACAAAGGTGCATGTCTTTTCTTTAGAAATAGTTTCTCAGCTGATCACCAAATTCTTACTTTTCATATGGTCTAAAGGTTTACACTAGTATTTAGAAGAGTCTGCCATTGGTCTCTCCTTTCAGCCAGTTAGGTCCATGTAATGACTACAGACCTTATTATTTCCCCACCACAGGTGTTTCAGGTGGGTATCAGTGTTTTGGAGGACCATGCTATCTCCGTGTTCAAGATTAAAGATGACTGAAGTGATTAATTTCAGGGTGCATCTGGGTTACGTAGGCAGGTTGCAAAGAAGGTAGCCATTCAGAATGATGGGAAGGTGAGGTGGCTATATTTACCTACCACTTCCAATGGTTCTGATTAGTCACCTTGCATGCAACCTGCCAGAAGAGGAAAGGGTTCTGTTCCCAATTGTGTGGACGTTATGTTTACAGGGAAGCTGAGAAAACGAAGTTGTTAATTTCGACACAACATCAGAAGGTGGTTGAGAAAGATGCAGAGACAGAACGTAAGAAAGCAGTTATAGAGGCAGAGAAGGAAGCACTGGTAGCAAAGATTCAATTTGATCAGAAGATTATGGAGAAGGAATCTTTGCAAAGGATGTCACAAATTGAAGGTAAGTTTATATATTATTTAGTTTTAGTTAATAACTATAAAGAGGAGGATGGGATAGTGTAGTCAGTATAGTGACTTAACTGCAGGCTGGACAGTCTGGGCTACATACCCCAGGGGGCAGAATTTTTGTACCTGTATGGACCGGCCCCAGTGACCATCGAGCGTCATGTACATTGTATGTCAGGTCTCTTTCCCTGGGTAAAGTGGCTGGGAAGTGGTGTTGATCACCCACCCCTGTCTAGCACTGAAGTTAAAGAGAGATTATAACTCTGCCCATATGCCCCCTCTGTACCTCCATTGTATGTTATAGGGTGACCTTTACTTCTTTAATAATTGTAAAATATTCACATAAAGTTTTTATATTATATAATCATGACCTTGCCTCTTGCCGTTCCACTGTGGAATCTGATATTTTCTGCGTGAGTATTCAGATGCATGTGTGGCAGTGTTGGCATATGCTTTAGAATAGGTCTTGACCACTTCTTTCCATACCCCTCCCACTTCATCATCATTGTCATCATCATCAAACTTACCAGACCTATGCAATTCAGAATGTATCATTAAATGACCAGCACCAATTTTCTAGAGCCTTCTACAGTTTCTGTCTTTGCCATTCCATCATCTGAGTCATTGTCTTTTTAAAGATTTAATTTGTAATAATTCTTCTTCTTCTTCAGCTCTACAACTCTTTATGAGTTTTGGCTTGCTCAGTTATTTCATTCCATTGCTTCCTGTTGAGCCCACGCGGTCTGCACCCCAAAGGGGTGCCAACACTTGTTAGTAAAATCGGGGGCCCGGCACTTTGTAATTCCCTGTCGAGCGTTTGGGCGACCGAATCCCGCAGTTCCGGGCGCTTGTGGGGATGATAAATAGGGGGGTCATACAAAACACTTGTGAGTCACACAATGTTCATGAGTAATGTATTCAGAACATAGAACAGAATGCATATATAAAAGAAACATCAAACACTGGCATGAATAGATCAAAGCAAAAGTACAATACAGAGAATGA